>Ga0302347_1000056_pt1 | contig 253701 bp, 226 predicted proteins | sample PhyWR1_FD_202178 | JGI IMG/M metagenome (GOLD analysis project Ga0302347, IMG submission 202178) | Leaf surface microbial communities from wheat plants in UC Gill Tract Community Farm, Albany, California, United States - DLSL W.R1 (v2)... | ecosystem: Host-associated > Plants > Phyllosphere >... | reverse complement strand
GCAAGACTCAGCTATGGAGAAGGGATATGAGCGTTAAGTTAATCGCAGTCGACATGGATGGCACCTTTTTAAGCGACGCCAAAACTTACAATCGTGAACGCTTTCTGGCGCAATATGAACGCATGAAACAGCAAGGTATTCGCTTCGTGGTTGCCAGCGGGAATCAATATTATCAGCTGATCTCTTTCTTCCCCGACATTGCGCATGAAATTGCCTTTGTCGCGGAAAATGGCGGCTGGGTGGTAAATGCCCGGGAAGATGTGTTCAACGGCGAGCTGACCAAAACGCAGTTTGATACCGTCGCGCGCTTTCTCTGTTCATTGCCCGAAGTAGAAGTCATCGCCTGCGGGAAAAACAGCGCTTATACCCTGAAATCGTACGACGACTCCCTCAAAGAGATGGCGGCAAAATATTACCACCGTCTCGAAATGGTCGAGAATTTCGATAACCTGAACGACATTTTCTTTAAGTTTGGGCTTAACCTGCCGGACAGCGAAATCCCACGCATTCAGACCATGATTCATGCGGAACTCAGCGATATTATGGTGCCGGTCACGACCGGGCACGGCAATATCGATTTGATAATTCCGGGTGTGCACAAAGCGAACGGTCTGCGTATTTTGCAGAAGCGTTGGGGCATTGAGGACAACGAAGTGGTGGCCTTCGGTGACAGCGGCAACGACGTCGAAATGCTGCGTCAGTCTGGCTTTAGCTTTGCGATGGCGAATGCCAAAGCGCATATCAAAGCCGTCGCGCGTTTTGAGGCACCGCACAATAATGACGAAGGCGTGCTGGACGTCATCGAGAAAGTGTTAACCAAAGAAGCGCCGTTTAACTAAAGGCTTAGCCCGGTCGCGTTGCTGCGCTGGCCGGGCTCTCCACACTGTTACGGCTGTAACGCGTTGCCGACGCGTTTATTTTTCAAGAATATCACCATCAGCCCCACCCACAGTACGCCGTTCGCCAGATTAAACAGGCTGAAAAGTCCGTTACCGCCAATAATGTAAGCATGTTTGCTGACTTCGATCCCGACGGTAAAAATCAGCATCTGCAGCATGCCCATCGCGGCCGACACCGTTCCTTTACTCATCTCGCTGGCAAACAGCGTCAGGCGCACCAGGCCTGCGTTGGCAAGCCCAATCCCAAACGCATAAATACTCAGGCCAGCAGTCATCCACAAATAAGCATGTGAAGAGACCACCGTGGCGACGGCGGCGAGAATCAAACCGCCTGCAATCGGCCAGCCGCCCAGAATGATCAGCGAGCGCACGGAGCGGCGTGACGTCAGACGGGCAAGCACCAGATTACCGATAATGAGCGCGCCAAAAATCGGCACCTGCAACAGGCCATATTCATAGCTGCTGAGTTTCTCACCGCTGATAATAATCACCGGCGACTGCGCAATCCACGCCAGCAGCGGCAGGCTGACAAATCCGGTTGCCAGCGCGCCCGCCACGAAGCGGACGTTTTTCAACACTTCTTTATAATCGCGGCCTAACTCTTTGAGCGACAATTTTTCGCCCAGTCGGGTCGCGGTTTCTGGCATTGCGCGATGCAGGCCGTACCAGGAAATCGCCGCTAACAGCGCGAAAAGGATAAACATCCCTTCCCACGGCGCAACGTGTACCCAGGCCGCGCCCACCAGCGGGCCGAGCAGCGGTGCTATCAGCGCCACGTTCGCCATCAACGCGGTAATTTTGATGCACACCGCCTCTTCAAATGACTCCTGGATGGCGGCATACCCCACGGCACCGATAAAGCAGAGGCTCACGCCCTGCAAAAAGCGCAGCACCATGAATTGTTCGATCGTTTGCGCCAGCAAAATGGCGAGGCAGGTGACGATAAACCACACCACGCCCGTCAGCATCACCGGACGGCGGCCAATACGGTCCGACAGCGGTCCCAGCAACCACTGCAAAAACATGCCCCCCGCCAGATAGGCGGTCATGGATGTGGGTACCCACTCGATTCCAGCGTTGTATTGCGCGACCACCGCCAGCATACCGGGCTGGATCATATCGTTAGCGATATAGGTCGAGAATTCGTAAAGCACCAGACACAGCGGGAACAGTAACGCCTGACGACCCAGACGATGACCGGAAGAAGAAGAACGGTTTAACATGCGGTCTCTTTATGATGAAAAATCGCGATGATTTTAATGAATTGGCCGGTGTCGAGATAGTGAATTATTGAAGATAAACAGAAATACAGCACATATCGCTGTCGTTTAAGGTTTCCTTAAGTTGCCCCCCCTATGATAACCCTATTTCCCGTCATCGAATGTCATCATGGCCCCATTACCTGTCGCATCAGAATTATCTAAGTCACAGACAACTAAGACAAAACCGCTTTACCGTCTGCCGGCACGCTTTTATGGTTATCAGCTTTTGGCGCTAGGGGTTCTGGCGGTGCTGTTTACCTGGCTTTCGCGCGACGAAATGCTGGACCGCTGGATAACGGGCTTTTGGTTTGACGCGGCAACGCACCGTTTTCCGCTGCAACAGAACCACTTGCTCGATTTACTCAATCACCGACTGGCAAAGTTCATCGCCATTGCGTTGGCTGCCGTCGCGCTGATTTACGGCGCGTATCGTCGCAACGCGCCGCTGGTGACGGGCGCGTTATTGATGGGGCTCGGCACCCTGGTCGTCGGCGTCCTGAAAAGCATGAGCCATCACAGCTGCCCGTGGGATCTGGTGGAGTACGGCGGTAAGGCTGTTTCGTATCCCCTGTTCGGTAGCGCGCCGGTTGATAGCGGCCCCGGCCGTTGTTTCCCCGGCGGGCACGCGTCCAGCGGCTTTATGGTGATGGGACTGTTTTTTGCGTTCTGGCGCGAGCGTCCACGTCTGGCCTGGGGCTTTGTCGCACTCGGCGTTATCTCTGGGCTACTGATGGGCTATGGCCAGGTAATGCGCGGGGCGCATTTTTTCTCTCACAACCTGTGGGCAGGTTGGTGGGTATGGTTTTCTCAGGTTTTGGCTTATGGCCTTGTTTCAGCCTGGTTTGCAAAAGAGTGATGATGGAATGCTAGAGAATCTTAATTTAGGCCTGTTTTATCTGATTAATGCCACCCCGGCCTCGCCAGAGTGGATGATTGTCTTCGCCAAATTTATCGCCAAAGATCTGATTAACATTGTCCCGGCGCTGGTGGTGATCCTCTGGCTATGGGGGCCGCGTAAACAGGTCAGCGCGCAGCGCCAACTGGTGATAAAAGTCGCCATGGCACTTGCTGTCAGCATGACGGCATCGTGGATGCTGGGACACCTGTTCCCACACGATCGGCCGTTTGTCGACCATATTGGCTCCAATTTCCTGCATCATTCGGCGGATGACTCTTTCCCAAGCGATCACGGCACGGTGATCTTCACCTTCGCGCTGGCTTTCCTGTTCTGGCATCGCGTCTGGTCTGGCGTGGTCCTGATGGGCATCGCGATCGCGATCGCCTGGTCACGCGTCTATCTGGGCGTTCACTGGCCGCTGGATATGCTCGGCGGTCTGCTGGTGGGTATGATTGGCTGCCTGAGTGCGCAAATCCTGTGGAAGCTTTTTGGTCCTCAGCTCTATCGCGGACTCCAGCAGGTCTACCGCATCTGCTTTGCCCTGCCTATCCGCAAGGGCTGGGTACGTGACTAATCCCGGTGCGACAGGTTACACTTGAGCCCCCGCGTTGCGGGGTTCACTTTTGATCCTGAGGACCTATGGAAACACGACGCGACGACCGCATTGCCCAGCTACTGCAGGCGCTGAAGCGCAGCGATAAGCTGCATCTCAAAGAAGCCGCGACGTTGCTTGGCGTCTCTGAGATGACCATTCGTCGCGATCTGAACAGCGAAAGTGCCCCCGTGGTACTGCTCGGCGGGTATATCGTTCTCGAACCTCGCAGCGGTAGCCACTATCTGATTAACGATCAAAAAACCCGTCTGGTCGAAGAAAAACGCAAAGCCGCGCGTCAGGCCGCGTCGTTAGTCCAGCCGCATCAAACCCTGTTTTTTGATTGTGGTACCACCACGCCCTGGATTATCGAAGCCATCGATAACGAACTGCCGTTTACCGGCGTCTGTTATTCGCTAAACACTTTTCTGGCCTTACAGGAAAAGCCCGAGTGCCGGGTGATTCTTTGTGGCGGGGAATTCCACGCCAGCAACGCGATTTTCAAGCCGCTGAATCTGCAGGATACGCTTAGCAACCTGTGTCCGGATATCGCCTTTTATTCGGCGGCGGGCGTCAGCGTACGCCAGGGTGCGACCTGTTTTAATCTCGAAGAGCTGACGGTGAAGCATTGGGCGATGAATGCCGCGCAGTATCATGTACTGGTGGTGGATCACAGTAAGTTCGGGAAAGTGCGCTCGGCAAGAATGGGCGAACTGTCGCGGTTTGATGCGATTGTCAGCGACTGCCGCCCGGATGATGACCTGGTAGACCATGCAAAAGAGCATCACATTAAGCTGATCTATTAGGCTGATGCCCGCATCTCAACTCTCCCTGTGGGAGAAAGCGCAAATACTAAAACGGCAACCTGAAGGTTGCCGTTTTAGTATTTATCTAGGAGAACCAGCTCCCGAACCACTGGTGGAATTTCATCAGGACGAAATCCCACATCCGGCTAATGAAGCCGCCCTCTTCCACCGCTTGCATCACAATCAGCGGACGCTGCTCGATGGATTTACCGTTTAGCTGGAAGTCGATTGTCCCGACCACCTGGCCCTTTTTCAGCGGTGCGGTAAGCTGCGGGTCCGTCAAGGTGTAGCTGGCTTTCAGGTTTTTCAGCTGTCCGCGCGGAATGGTCACTGAACCGGCTTCACCCGCGCCCAGATTGACTTCACTCTTATCGCCAAACCACACGCGCTGGCTGATAAACGTCGCATCCGGCTTGATCGGCGTGACGGTTTCGAAGAAGCGGAAGCCCCAGGTCAGCAGTTTTTCTGATTCGTTGAAGCGGATACGATCCGTTTTGGTCCCCAGCACCACGGAGATCAGGCGCATATCGCCCTGCGTTGCCGAGGCCACAAGGTTATAACCCGCACCCGCTGTGGTGCCGGTTTTCATACCGTCCACGTTTACGTTGCTACTCCACAACAGGCGGTTGCGGTTCGGCTGACGAATCTTGTTGAAGGTAAACTCTTTCTCTTTGTGAATGGCGTACTCTTCCGGCACATCGTGAATCAGCGCCTTGCCGAGCAATGCCATATCACGCGCGGTACTGAATTGCCCTGGCGCATCCAAACCGTGAACGGTTTTGAACGTGGTTTTGGTCAGGCCCAGTCTTTGCGCGTAACCATTCATCAAACCAATGAACGAATCCTGACTGCCCGCCACATAATCGGCCAGCGCGATGCATGCATCATTGCCTGACTGAATGATTACGCCTTTATTCAGATCGGAAACGGATACCTGATCGCCCGGTTTCAGGAACATAACGGACGATCCGCGTAGCGCCGGGTTGCCGGTGGCCCAGGCGTCTTTACCGATGGTGACCATATCGTCGAGCTTGATTTTGCCTGCTTTCAGCGCCTGGCCCACAACATAGCTGGTCATGATTTTGGTCAGACTCGCCGGATCGAGCTGTTCGTCCGCGTTGCCTTCCGCCAGCACTTTGCCGCTGGCGTAATCCATCAAAATCCAGGCGCGCGCGTCAACCGGAGGCGCTTCAGGCGCGGCTTGTTCAGCTGCATACAGTGTTGGAGAGAACAAAAATAGTAGCGCAGAGCCTGCTGCCAGGCCGCGCAGAGAAGAAGTTAGTTGCGTCATAAATGCCACCCGAGTGTCCATTCTAAAAATCACGTCACATCACCGTGTCGCAAGAAGCGATGAGTAATAGCGCACAAATGCGTTCAAAGAAACCTAAACGAGGTAAAGTTTTTAAAGTTTACGCAATAACATTCAGATACGCTTTGATAGAGACGATTTTTTTGTCACCTGTTGCGTAATTGTTGGGTTTATCTCACCATGGAATTCGTTAGATTTCATTCACAAAACCGATGGTTTGATGATTTCAGGAGTCAGTATGATTACGCTGTGGGGCAGGAACAATTCGACTAACGTCAAGAAAGTTCTCTGGACGCTGGAAGAGCTGGATTTACCGTTTAACCTGGTGATGGCCGGTTTGCAGTTTGGCGTGAATAAAGACACCGAGTATCTGGCGATGAATCCGAATGGCCTGGTGCCGCTGTTACGTGACGATGAAACGGATTTAACGCTGTGGGAATCTAATGCCATCGTGCGTTACCTGGCGGCTCAGTACGGTCAAAATCGCCTGTGGGTCGACGCCCCCGCGCAGCGTGCTCAGGGTGAAAAATGGATGGACTGGGCGAACCAGACGCTCTCGCCTGTCCACCGCGTGATCCTGATGGGGCTGGTCAGAACGGCTGAACCTGACCGCGATTATCCCGCTATTCACGCGGCACAAGCCACCTGCGAAACGCTGTTCGCGATGATGGATGCTGAACTGGCCGACAAACCGTGGTTCTCCGGGGAAAACTTCGGCGTGGGTGATATTGCGGTGGCACCGTTCGTCTGGAACCTGACACAGATTGGCCTGACCTGGGCACCGCGCCCGAATCTCGAGCGCTGGCTGAAACAGCTCAGCGAGCGCCCGGCGTATCAGAATGTGGTGATGATACCCGTCAGCTAATCACTGTTTGGACGGGCTGACTTTCCACAGTTGCCCGTCTGATTCATCTGTCAGGACATATAAATATCCATCCGGGCCAACGCGGACATCGCGGATACGCGAGCCTTTATCGCCCAGAATCCTGCCGTCTTCCGTCACGTTGTCGCCGTTCACGCTCAGCACGATCACGTCTTTCTCTTTCAGTGCGCCGATAAACAGCTTGTTTTTCCACTGCGGGAACACCTCGCTATTGTAGAACGCCATCCCACTGACTGCCGGCGATTTCTTCCAGACAAACAGCGGCGGCTCGGTGCCGTCGTGGTGCTCGCCTGTCGCTTCCGGGATCTTCAGGCCGCTGTAGTTGATGCCATGTGTCGCCAGCGGCCAGCCGTAGTTTTTGCCTTTTTCCGGGATATTAATTTCATCGCCGCCGCGCGGGCCGTGTTCATTCAGCCACAGCGCATCGCTCCAGGGATTCATCGCCATCCCCTGCGGATTACGAATGCCGTAGGACCAGATTTCCGGCCGCGCACCGGCTTTATCAACAAACGGGTTGTCGGCTGGCACTTTACCCTGATCGGTCAGACGCACCACTTTGCCCTGCAGTTTATCCAGATCCTGCGCCGTCGGACGCTGATTGTTTTCACCCAGGCCGATAAACAGATAGCCCTTACCATCAAACACCAATCGCCCGCCGAAGTGGTTGCCGGTAGACAGTTTTGGCATCTGGCGGAACACCACCTGGAAGGCTTCTATGCGCGACAGGTCATCGCTAAGACGGCCATAGCCCACCGCCGTACCCGCTTTGCCGTCATTTCCGACTTCAGCGTAGCTCAGCCAGATGCGGCGAGATTGTTCAAAATCGGGTGCGAGAACAACGTCGAAAAGCCCACCCTGCCCGCTGTCCCACACTTTTGGAATACCCACAATCGGATCGGATAGCCCTTTACCCGCCTGCCAGTGCTTAAGCTGTCCGCCTTTTAGCGTGATCAGCATGCCCTGATTATTGGGTAAAAAAGCCAGTGACCAGGGGTGATCCAATTTTGTCTGGAGAATATCGACCTTAACCGCTGCGGGCGCAGCCATCACCGACGTGGATATCAATAAGAAAGACAAAGAAATAAGCGAAGATCGACGCATAACGCACTCCTTTTCGACGTATGGCATAAAGATTAGCCAGGCAGCGCAGGCGCGTTAGCGTTTTTACAAAAGCTTAATCAGAAGGGGGAGTTGCCTCCCCCGTGGCTCAGTGCTGTTGGAGCGGAGTGTGCTCTTTCAGGCACATAATGCAGAGAGTGAGTGTTGTCAGGCAGTGTTCAAGCTTATCTGCGCTGACGGCTACAAACGTTGGGCAATCATGGTGCCCGGTCATCAAACAGACGGCGGCTTTAGAAAGCGCGTCTGCCGCGCGACACAGGATGCGTTGCTCATCCGCATCATAGTGCTCCCTCAGGATTGGCGCTTGTTTACGCATGTAGGCGCACAGTTCAAAACAATTTTCGCGCAGATGGTCGCTTTCGCTGACTGACATATACCCTTTTGCCACCCTTAACTGCAGATAAGCTGCAAGGTCAATTCGGGCATTGATCAGCTTGTTCAGCAGATCGCGTTTCAGTCTGTCAACGGACATGCTATTTCCTCCCTAATCAGCCATTGTGCAAAGAAAGCATAAGTTCATTTTTTGTACAGATCACTGCCTGAGATCAATAAATGGTAACCGTTTAACATCTTTTACAATGTTAAAAATTTCGTACTAATGCTTTTTCTGGCACAGGGAAAAGCCTCCCGCGCTTAGCCTTTGATTCTGGGGTCCAGCGCATCGCGCAGTCCGTCGCCCAGCAGATTAAACGCCAGCACCGTGAGGAAAATGGCCATGCTCGGGAAGAGCGCAACGTGGGGCGCAATGACCATATCGGCCCTTGCTTCATTCAGCATTGCACCCCATTCCGGCGTAGGCGGCTGTGCGCCCAACCCCAGGAACGACAGACTCGCCGCCGAGATAATCGACACGCCAATTCGCATCGTGAAGTAGACCACAATGGATGACACGGTGCCGGGCAAAATGTGGTTGAAGAGAATGGTCGCGTCGCTGGCACCGATGCTGCGCGCCGACTCGATAAACGTCTGCTGCTTGAGCACCAGCGTATTGCCGCGCACTAGACGCGCAAACGCCGGGATGGAAAACACCGCCACGGCGATGATCACATTTGCCATGCCGTTGCCCATAATCGCTACCACCGCAATCGCCAGCAAAATACCCGGGAAGGCGAACAGCACATCGCAGATGCGCATGATAATGCGATCCCACCAGCCTTCGTAATACCCCGCCAGCAGTCCCAGCACCGTGCCTATCGCTGCGCCAATGAGCACGGCGAAAACGCCCGCCGCCAGCGAAATCTGCGCGCCCACAAGCACCCGACTAAAAATATCGCGCCCAAGGGAATCCACGCCAAACCAGTGCATCATTGACGGGCCGTCATTCAGGCGGTCGTAATCGAAATAATTTTCCGCATCATATGGGGTGATCCAGGGTGCCAGAATCGCCACGACGATCAACAGCAAAACGAATAGCCCGGCGGTCATTGCCACAGGCTGACGACGAAATCGCCGCCAGAACTCCAGCCACGGCGTACGGATATGGTCCGGTTTTATCCCCGGCATCGCGTTTAGCATGGCCTGACGGCGCCAGTGTAACAATCTCATTTACTTGTACCTGATTGCCGGGTTAATGGCGGCGTACAGCACGTCCACCACTAAATTGATAAGAATAAACTCCAGTGAAAACAGCAGGACTTCTGCCTGAATCACCGGATAGTCGCGCATGTCGACCGAATCGACCAGCAAGCGACCCAGCCCCGGCCAGTTGAACACCTTTTCGACCACAATCGAGCCGCCCAGCAAAAAGCCAAACTGCAGGCCCATCATCGTGACGACCGGGATCATCGCATTGCGCAGACCATGCTTAAGGATGACCCACTTTTCGCTCACGCCTTTGGCGCGCGCGGTCCGCATGTAATCTTCACTCAGCACATCCACGAACGAGGCGCGAGTAAATCGCGCCATCACGGCGGACACGGCAGCGCCCAGCGTAACCGACGGCAGAATGTAGTGCTGCCAGGTGTCTGCCCCCACCGTAGGCAACCAGCCCAGCTCCACCGAGAAAATCTGCATCAGCAGCATGCCCAGCGCAAATGCCGGAAAGGAAATTCCCGTCACGGCCAGCGCCATGCCGAGCTTATCCGGCCAGCGATTACGCCATACGGCAGCAATAATGCCCGCCGCAAGACCAAACACCATGGCCCACAGCATGCTGGCGATGGTGAGCCAAAACGTCGGCATAAAGCGGCTGGCAATTTCTTCGGACACCGGACGGCGCGACACCATTGATGTGCCGAAATCGCCCTGTAAAACGTTGGTGATGTAATGCCAGAACTGGACATACAGCGGTTGATCGAGACCCAGCTGCTTGCGCACCATCTCAATAACCGTTGCGTCCGCCTCTGGCCCGGCAATCAATCGTGCCGGATCGCCCGGCAGCATATGGACAAACAAAAACACCAGCACCGCCACGATAAGTAGCGTTGGAATCAACCCCAGCAGGCGTTTAAACACATAATTCAGCATGCCTTTCCCTCTCATCCCGCATGCCGTCGCCTGCGGGAATGAGTTCTGTTATTTCAAATCCGCATCGTCAAAGCTAAAGCCCGTATCCGGCATAATGTAGAAACCCGTCAGCGCTTTGTTATGCGCGGAAACCAGTTTTTCTACCACCAGCGGGATCCACGGCGACTCTTTCCAGATAGTATCTTGCGCGTCTTTATACAGCCGCGCTTTCTCTTCCGGTTTAGTGGTTTTCAGCGCGTCAGCCAGATCTTTATCCACCTGCGGATTGCTGTAAAACGCGGTGTTAAACAGCGTTGGCGGCCAGTTCTGCGAGGCAAACAGCGGCGACAGCGCCCAGTCAGCTTCGCCCGTTGAGGCTGACCAGCCGGTGTAGAACATTCTCACACCGCTCTCTTTCTGGCTTTTCCCTTCCACTTCTGCGGCACGCTGCCCCGCATCCATCGCGGTTAACTGCGCTTTAATGCCCACCTGCGCCAGTTGTTGCTGGGTGAACTGCAACACTTTCTGCGCAGTACTGTGATTATGCGACGACCACAGCGTAGTGCTGAAGCCGTTGGGGAATCCGGCCTCTTTTAACAGTTCGCGCGCTTTCGCCGGATCGTACGGCCACGGCGTGTAGGTTTCGGCATACTGGATCGACGGCGGGACGACGCCGGTGGCTGGCGTCGCGTAGCCCGCAAAGGCGACCTTCACCAGCGCCTGACGGTTAATCGCGTAGTTGATCGCCTCACGCACTTTCGGATTATCAAACGGCTTTTGCGTGACGTTCATGCTGATGTAACGCTGCATGATCGACGGGCTGGCGACCAGCTCCAGCTTGCTGTTTTTTTGCAGGATCGCCGCCTGCTCGTAAGGGATCGGGAAGGCAAACTGCGCTTCGCCGGTTTGGAGCATCGCCGCGCGGGTGTTGTTATCCACCACCGGACGCCAGGTGATAGAGTCCAGCTTTGGCAGCCCTTTCTGCCAGTATCCGGCGAATTTCTTCACCTTCACAAAATCGGTTTGATTCCAGGTGACCAGCTCATACGGCCCGGTTCCAACCGGATGGAAGCCAATCTCTTTGCCGTATTTTTTCAGCGCGTCTGGCGAAATCATCGCCGTCGCCGGGTGCGCCAGGATATTGATAAACGCCGAGAACGGCTCTTTTAAGGTGATTTTAACGGTCGTGGGATCGACAGCCTCAGTGCTGGCGATATTCTTGTACAGGTTATAGCGCTTGAGGCTGTTCTCCTTGTTGCTGGCGCGATCCAGGTTGACCTTCACCGCCTCGGCGTTGAAGTCTGTCCCGTCCTGGAACTTCACGCCGCTGCGCAGTTTGAGGGTGTACACCAGGCCGTCATCAGAGACGGTATAGCTCTCCGCCAGCACGTTTTTCAGCTTCATCTCTTTATCAAGGCCAAACAGTCCCTGATAAAACGACTTCGCCACCGCCTGCGACAGCGTGTCGTTGGCGTCATACGGATCGAGCGTGGTGAAGTTTGATGCCACCGCAACAACCACATCTTTGGCCGCAAAGGCAGGGCTTGCCGCCAGCGCCGCCGTGACACTCGCGGCTAACAGCCATGGTCGAGCAACAAATTTTGTCATTTTATTCTCCTGTTGTTCCCTGTCTGTCAAATGTTATAACCACGAAAACGCATTGTTTTGACGCGGAGGTGCGACGAAATGGCCGGGGCCAACCTCGCGTAATTCAACCCGTTCTGCCCGCTCACCGCGTTTATGAATATTGCCTGGCATCTCATCCTGGAGCAGCACGCGCTGGCCGTGGCGATGTGCCGGATCGGCGACCGGTACGGCCGCCATCAGCTTACGGGTGTAAGGATGCTGCGGATTTTCAAACACCGCCCGACGCGGACCAATTTCAACAATTTGCCCCATGTACATCACCGCCACGCGATGGCTGATGCGCTCCACTACCGCCATATCGTGCGAAATAAACAAAAAGGCGATGCCCAGATCGCGCTGCAAATCGAGCAGTAAATTGATAATTTGTGCCCTAATGGAGACGTCGAGCGCCGACACCGACTCATCCGCTATCACCACTTTCGGGTTTAGCGCCAGCGCACGCGCGATGCAAATGCGTTGTCGCTGACCGCCAGAAAATTCGTGCGGATAACGCCAGGCATGTTCCGGTTTCAGCCCCACGCGCTCCAGTAACCACGCCACGCGACGCTGGGCCTCTTCGCCTTGCAATAACCCGTGCACCCGCAGCGGCTCCATGATCGAATACCCCACCGTCTGGCGCGGATCGAGCGACGCATAGGGGTCCTGGAAGATAAACTGAATATCGCGCCGCAGCGGTTGCAGCTGGCTCGCCGACAGCGTGTCGATGCGCTCGCCGTTGAAGATAATGCTGCCTTCCTGCGACTCAACTAACCGCAGTAACGCGCGTCCGGTGGTGGATTTACCACAGCCTGACTCCCCCACCAGCGCGAGCGTTTCGCCGGGCCATAAATCAAAGCTGACGTTTTCGACAGCATGCACTTCGCGCTTCACACGATTCAGAATGCCGCCGCGCAGCGGGAAGCGCGTCACCAGGTCGCGAACCTGAAGAATGGGCTCGCCCGCCACCACCGTGTCTTGCTCCGTTTCGGCTTCCTGATGCTGCGGATCGTTCATCGAGATCAGCGGAAAACGACGCGGTAAATCGCTGCCGTTCATTGCCCCAAGACGCGGAACTGCCGCCAGCAGCGCTTTGGTGTAAGGGTGCTGCGGCGCATGGAAAATCTGCTCCACGCTGCCCGTCTCCACCGCTTCGCCCTGATACATCACCAGCACCCGGTCGGCGATATCCGCCACCACGCCCATATCGTGAGTGATAAAAATCACCCCCATATCCATATCCTGTTGCAGCACTTTAATAAGCTGCAAAATCTGCGCCTGAATCGTGACGTCCAGCGCGGTGGTCGGTTCATCGGCAATCAGCACCGCCGGACGGCATGACAGCGCCATCGCAATCATCACCCGCTGGCGCATCCCACCGGAGAGCTGATGCGGATAGCGCGAAAGGATCGTCTGCGCCTCCGGAATGCGGACCTGTTCCAGCATGCGTTTGGCCTCCGCCAACGCCTCTTCACGGTTTAAGCCCTGATGTAAGCGGATCGACTCGGCAATTTGCTCGCCCACCGGAAAGACCGGATTAAGCGACGTCATCGGTTCCTGGAATATCATCGCCATATCTGCGCCGCGCACACTCTGCATTTGCGACTGACTCATTTCCATCAGGCTGACCACTTTCTGACTGCGCCTGCGCAGCAGCATGCTGTCACACTCGACAGTGGTGCCAGACTGCTCCAGCAAGCGCATGAGCGACAGCGCCGTCACGGATTTACCGGAGCCGGATTCGCCAACAATCGCCAGCGTCTCTCCGCGTTTGAGTGAAAACGAAAGATGCTTTACCGCCGGTACGGGCCGCCGCTCTTCCTGAAACGCGATGTTCAGGTTGTGAACCGCCAATACCTGCTGGCTGTCCAGATCGTTACTGTGCGGCACCCATAACCCCCTTATTCACGATAAATTCCCGTTGTTGGTGCATCGCCTGCATAACCCCAGGCGCGATACATACCTTCACTGTTGAACGGCAACGCAACGTTGCCCTCACGATCGACAGCGATAAGCCCGCCGCTCCCGCCCAGCGCGGGCAGTTTTTCCATCACCACGCGCTCGCAGGCCTCAGCGAGGCTTAAATTGCCGTAATCCATTAACGCCGCAATGTCATAGGCGGCGAGCGTGCGGATGAACACTTCCCCCGTGCCGGTGCACGAGACCGCCACGTTGGCGTTATTGGCGTAGCACCCCGCGCCGGGTAAAGGACTGTCCCCTACCCGACCGGGTAATTTATTGGTCATGCCGCCGGTGGATGTCGCTGCCGCCAGGTTGCCCTCTTTATCAAGCGCCACCGCGCCAACCGTACCCATTTTGGTGCTCTCATCCAGCGGGGCCGAATGATCCAACTGGGTGATCCCCGCCGTGCGTGCTTCCAGTAATTGCTGATAACGCTCAGGCGTGGAGAAAATGTCAGGCAGAACCGTTTCCATTCCGTGCTCAGTGGCAAATTTTTCTGCCCCGGCCCCCATCAGCAGCACGTGCGGGCTTTGCTCCATCACCAGACGCGCAGCCAGAATCGGGTTGCGCAGATGGCTGACACCTGCAACAGCACCGGCTTTTAGCGTGTTGCCGTCCATCAAGCAGGCATCCAGTTCGTGTGTTTCATCGCGCGTAAATACCGCGCCAATACCCGCATTAAACAGCGGGCACTCCTCCAGAAGACGCACCGCTTCGGTGACCACGTCCAGCGCGCTGGCTCCCGCTTCCAGCATTTTTTGACCGGTTTCGACAATGACAGACAGCGCATTGACGTAGCGTTTTTCCTGCTCAGGACTCAGCTTTGATCGGGTAATTGCCCCTGCTCCACCGTGTATTGCGATAACCGCATTCACCATATCAATCACCCATCAGCGTAAAGGCGCTGCTTTTTCTATAAATATCATTATCGTGGCCGGAGCTTCAGATGATTTTTGAATATAGAAAGACGCAACTGTGATGTAAAGCGTACACCATCGGAGTCATACAGTTAGTGGCACTTTTCTGCCATAATGCCCGCTTTCGTTGCAATCCCGCAGGAGTGACCCATGGATTTTACCGCCGGACTGATGCCGCTTGAGACGGCACTCACGCAGATGCTCGACCAGATTTCACCGCTCAAAGAGCACGAAACGCTACCTTTACTGCGCTGTTTTGGTCGCGTGACGGCGAGCGATATCGTTTCTCCGCTGAACGTGCCGGGGTTTGATAACTCTGCGATGGACGGTTATGCGGTGCGTCTTGCAGATATTCAGGCAGGAAATGCATTGCCGGTCGCCGGAAAAGCCTTTGCGGGCCAGCCTTTTCAGGGTGAATGGCCGCAGGGAACCTGTATTCGCATTATGACAGGTGCCCCGGTGCCAGCGGATTGCGACGCGGTGGTGATGCAGGAAGAGACCGAGCAAACCGACGAGGGCGTGCGTTTTACCGCCAGCGTTAAGCCGAACCAGAACATCCGCCGCGCCGGGGAAGATATCACGCTGGGTGCAGCCGTTTTCGCCGCCGGGAAAAAGCTGACGGCCGCTGAACTGCCGGTTCTGGCATCGCTGGGTATTGCTGAGATCGACGTGGTGCGCAAAGTGCGCGTTGCTCTGTTCTCGACGGGCGATGAGCTGCAGCTGCCGGGTCAGCCGCTTAAAGCGGGGCAAATCTACGACACCAACCGTCTGGCCGTGCATCTGATGCTGGAACAGCTGGGCTGCGAGGTCATTAACCTCGGCATTATTCCTGACGATCCGGAACAATTGCGCGCTGCGTTTATACAAGCGGACAACTCCGCTGATGTGGTGATAAGTTCCGGCGGCGTATCCGTTGGCGAAGCGGATTACACCAAAATTCTTCTCGACGAGCTGGGTGAAATCGGCTTCTGGAAGCTGGCGATTAAACCGGGCAAACCGTTCGCTTTCGGTAAGCTTGACCACAGCTGGTTCTGCGGCCTGCCGGGCAATCCGGTGTCAGCGGCGCTGACGTTTTATCAGCTGGTGCAGCCGCTGCTGGCAAAATTGTCCGGCAACACGGCGCAGGGCCTGCCCGCACGTCAGCGCGTACGGGCCGCTACGCGCCTGAAAAAATCACCGGGTCGTCTTGATTTCCAGCGTGGAATTTTGGCACGAAACGCCGAGGGTTTACTGGAGGTGAGCACCACCGGCCATCAGGGTTCACATATTTTCAGCTCCTTCAGCCAGGGCAACTGCTTTATCGTTCTTGAGCGCGAGCGCGGAAACGTCGAAGCGGGCGAGTGGGTTGAGGTCGAAGCCTTTAACCATTTATTTGGAGGCTGAGCATGTCGGTAGAACTGAGCGATCAGGAGATGCTGCGCTACAACCGCCAGATCGTGCTGCGAGGTTTTGATTTTGACGGTCAGGAAGCGCTCAAAGCCGCCCGCGTACTGGTGGTGGGATTAGGTGGTTTGGGCTGTGCGGCGGCGCAATATCTCGCGGCGGCGGGCGTCGGAAGTATGGCGCTGCTGGATTTCGACACCGTGTCGGTATCCAATTTGCAGCGCCAGACGTTGCACAGCGACGCGACAATTGGTGAGCCGAAAGTCGCCTCTGCACATGCCGCGCTGGCGCGCATTAATCCTCACGTTAAGTTCACATTGATTGACGCTTTGCTCGATGACACGGCGCTGTTCGCGCGCATCGCACAGCACGACCTGGTTCTTGATTGCACCGATAACGTCGCCATTCGTAATCAACTTAACGCGGGCTGTTTTACCCATAAGACACCGCTGGTTTCCGGCGCGGCGATTCGGATGGAAGGCCAGATCAGCGTATTTACTTACGCCGACGGCGAGCCCTGCTATCGCTGTCTGAGCCGTCTGTTTGGCGAGAATGCGCTGACTTGCGTCGAGGCGGGCGTCATGGCGCCGCTGGTCGGCGTGATCGGGTCATTGCAGGCTATGGAAGCGATTAAAGTGCTGACGCATTACGGAACACCTGCGGCGGGAAAAATCCTGATGTACGACGCGATGAGCTGTCAGTTCCGCGAGATGAAACTGATGCGTCATCCCGGATGCGAGGTCTGCGGAGGGTAATGCAAAACGGCAACCAACGGTTGCCGTTTTTCGTGTTCGTCCCCTCTCCGTTTCGTTGAGGATTGGGGTAACGGCATCAGGCCGTACAATCAAATAGTTGTCCGGCCAAACGCGCCCTGCCAGTCCTGCTCAAACTTCGCGACTGCCGCGTCCACCGCGGGCGCGCTAATAAACTGCTGCGCCACATCCAGCGGCAAAGTGATGGCCTCGCAGCCTGCCAGCAAACAGTCCAGCGCCTGGCGCGGGGTTTTAAAGCTCGCCGCCAGCACTTTTGCCTGCGGCGCATGCAGCGTCAGCAGTTGCTGTAATTCCACCACCGTTTGAATCCCGTCGCCGCCCTGTGCGTCCAGGCGATTCACATAAGGCGCAACATATTCCGCGCCAGCCAGCGCCGACAGCATGCCCTGCGCAGCACCGTAAACCGCCGTTCCCAGCGTTGGGATCCCTTCGGCTTTCAGCATTTTAATGGCTGCCAGCCCTTCTGCCGTGACGGGCACTTTGACCACCAGATCGTTAATTATGGCGCGTAATTTACGCGCATCGTCGACCATCGCTTCGGCCGTAGTCGCCATCACCTGCGCGAACAACCGGCCTTTCCCCCCCAGCGCGTCATGCAGCTCTGGCAACAGCACGTCCAGCGGTTTTTTCCCCGCCGCCACAATACTGGGATTGGTGGTTACGCCCGCCAGCGGGAAAATGCGCGCCAGTTTTTTGACTGCAGCAACGTCGGAAGTATCGAGATAAAGTTCCATGATCAAACCCTCAAAATTAGCCTGCCCTAACACTACCACGTAAAAACTCGCCGCAGAGTTGACGCACATCAAAATAACTTTCATTCGAAAGTTATTTAATCTTCATACGCAACAAGAGGCGACATTATGATTTTCAATATTCAGCGCTATTCGACGCATGACGGTCCCGGTATTCGTACCGTGGTGTTCCTGAAAGGCTGCTCATTAAGCTGCCGCTGGTGTCAAAATCCTGAGAGCCGTTCTCGTACCCGAGACGTCCTGTTTGATGCCCGCCTGTGTCTGGAAGGCTGCGACCTCTGCCAGCAGGCTGCGCCAGGGATTATCGACCGCACGCTGAATGGACTGATTATTCATCGCGAAAAACTCAACGATGCAACGCTGAACGCCCTCACCGACTGTTGCCCGACGCAAGCGATGACCGTATGCGGTGAGGAGCAACAGGTCGCCGATATTATGGCCACCGTGCTGCGTGATAAACCCTTTTACGATCGCAGCGGCGGCGGTATCACACTCTCCGGCGGCGAGCCGTTTATGAACCCTACTCTGGCCCACTCGCTGTTCAAAGCCAGCCACGAACAAGGCATACATACTGCCGTTGAAACCTGTCTGCATGTGCCTTGGCACGCGATCGAACCCTCGTTGCCGTATGTTGATCTGTTTCTCGCCGATCTGAAACATGTCGATGGCGACCTGTTTAAACAATGGGCTGGCGGCTCGGCTAAGCGCGTACTGGAAAACCTGAAACGCCTTGCGGCGGCAGGCAAAAAAATCACTATCCGCGTTCCGCTGATTCCCGGTTTTAACGCAGATGAAGCGTCTGTCAAAGCGATTACACGTTTTGCCGCCGATGAACTGAACGTCCGCGAGATCCATTTTCTGCCGTACCACACCCTTGGCATGAACAAATATACCCTGCTCGGCCAACCTTACTCTGCCCCTGATAAACCGCTCGATAACCCAGCGTTACTGGACTTTGCCCTGGCGTTTGCTGACCAGAATGGGTTAACCGCCACCTTACGAGGATAATGTTATGACACAGCTGAATCTGAACACGTTGACCGATCGTATTAAGGCGCATAAAACCGCTCTGGTGCATATTGTTAAGCCGCCCGTTTGTACCGAGCGCGCGCAGCATTACACCGAAATGTACCAGCAGCACATGGATAAGCCTATTCCGGTGCGTCGCGCGCTGGCGCTGGCCCATCACCTGGCGAATCGTACCATCTGGATAAAACACGACGAGCTGATCATTGGCAACCAGGCAAGCGAAGTCCGCGCCGCACCAATCTTCCCGGAATATACCGTATCGTGGATTGAAAAAGAGATCGACGATCTGGCCGACCGCCCGGGCGCGGGCTTTGCCGTCAGCGAAGAGAATAAACGCGTTCTGCATGATATTTGCCCGTGGTGGCGCGGCCAGACGGTGCAAGATCGCTGCTACGGCATGTTTACCGACGAGCAAAAAGGGCTACTGGAAACCGGGATTATCAAAGCCGAAGGCAATATGACCTCCGGCGATGCCCACCTGGCGGTGAATTTCCCCTTGCTGCTGGAAAAAGGTCTCGACGGAATGCGTGCCAAAGTGGCCGAGCGTCGTACCCGCATTAACCTGACCGTTCTGGACGATCTGCACGGCGATCAGTTCCTGAAAGCGGTTGATATCGTGCTGGACGCCGTCAGCCTGCATATTCAACGCTTTGCCAGCCTGGCACGTGAAATGGCGAGCAATGAGATCCGCGAAAGTCGTCGCGACGAACTGCTGGCGATGGCAGAAAACTGCGATGTGATTGCCCATCAGCCGCCGAAAACCTTCTGGCAAGCGCTGCAGCTGTGCTATTTCATCCAGCTGATTCTGCAAATTGAGTCCAACGGTCACTCCGTCTCCTTTGCCCGTATGGATCAGTATCTCTATCCGTTCTACCGCCGCGACGTTGAGTTGGATCAGTCGCTCAGCCGCGAAAACGCGATTGAAATGCTGCACAGCTGCTGGCTGAAATTGCTGGAAGTGAACAAAATCCGCTCCGGCTCGCACTCAAAAGCGTCGGCGGGAAGCCCGCTGTATCAGAACGTCACGATTGGCGGACAGAAGCTGGTCAACGGCGACGCGATGGACGCGGTAAACCCGCTCTCTTACGCGATTCTGGAATCCTGCGGCCGCCTGCGTTCCACTCAGCCAAACCTCAGCGTGCGTTACCACGCGGGTATGAGTAATGACTTCCTCGACGCTTGCGTGCAGGTGATCCGCTGCGGATTTGGGATGCCCGCGTTTAATAACGATGAAATTGTGATTTCCGAGTTCATCAAGCTCGGCGTCGAAAAAGAAGACGCTTACGACTATGCGGCGATCGGCTGTATCGAAACCGCTGTTGGCGGGAAATGGGGATACCGCTGTACTGGCATGAGCTTTATTAACTTCGCCCGCGTGATGCTCGCCGCGATGGAAGGCGGTCGCGATGCCACCAGCGGCAAGGTTTTCCTGCCGCAGGATAGAGCGCTCTCCGCCGGTAACTTCGATAATTTTGAGCAGGTGATGGAATCCTGGGACAACCAGATTCGCTACTACACGCGCAAATCCATCGAGATTGAATACGTGGTGGACACTATGCTGGAAGAGAACGTACACGATATTCTCTGCTCTGCGCTGGTGGACGACTGTATTGAGCGCGCGAAAAGCATTAAAGAGGGCGGCGCGAAATATGACTGGGTGTCGGGTTTGCAGGTCGGTATCGCCAACCTCGGAAACAGTCTGGCAGCGGTGAAGAAGCTGGTCTTTGAACAGGGCATAATCGGTCAGCAACAGCTGGCAGCCGCGCTGGCGGATGATTTCGAAGGGCTGACGCATGAACAGTTGCGCCAGCGTTTGATCAACGGCGCACCGAAGTACGGCAACGACGACGACAGCGTCGACCTGCTGCTGGCCCGCGCCTACCAGACCTATATCGAAGAGCTGAAGCAGTACCACAACCCGCGCCACGGCCGTGGGCCGATCGGCGGTAACTACTACGCGGGTACGTCGTCTATTTCGGCAAACGTGCCGTTTGGTGCGGCGACGATGGCAACGCCGGATGGCCGTAAAGCGCATACCCCGCTGGCGGAAGGCGCAAGCCCGGCATCGGGCACCGATCATCTCGGTCCAACAGCGGTTATTGGTTCCGTGGGTAAATTACCGACCGAAGCCATTCTGGGTGGCGTGCTGTTAAATCAGAAGCTGAATCCGGCAACGCTGGAGAACGATTCGGACCGTCAGAAGCTGATGATCCTGCTGCGCACCTTCTTCGAGGTGCATAAAGGCTGGCATATCCAGTACAACATTGTGTCACGTGACACGCTGCTCGAAGCGAAAAAGCATCCGGATCAGTATCGCGATCTTGTGGTACGTGTCGCGGGTTACTCGGCGTTCTTCACCGCACTGTCGCCGGACGCGCAGGACGATATCATCGCCCGTACGGAGCACACGCTTTAATCTCTGCGCTCTGATGCCCTCACCCCAGCCCTCTCCCACAGGGAGAGGGTGCACACACTCAAAACGGCAACTTGGTTGCCGTTTTGCTTTAGGTTTCGAATGAAATAGATTTGTGGTTCGGGTCACATTGTTATTAGAATGTTTCTGGTCGCAGTAATATTCTGGAGAACAATGTATGACCGTTAAAGTTATCGTCACCGATATGGACGGAACTTTCCTTGATGATGCCAAACAATACGATCGTGAACGCTTTCAGGCACAATTCGAGCAGCTAAAGGCACGTGATATTGAATTTGTTGTTGCCAGCGGAAACCAGTATTACCAGCTCATCTCGTTCTACCCGGAACTGAAAGAACACATTTCTTTCGTCGCCGAAAACGGCGCGCTGGTGTTCGATCACGGCGAGCAGATTTTCCACGGCGAATTGACCCGCCACGAATCACAAATCGTGATCGGCGAATTACTCAAAGATAAACAGTTGAATTTCGTCGCCTGTGGATTAGAGAGCGCGTATGTGAGCAATAGCGCCCCTGACGAGTTTGTCGCGCTGATGTCAAAACACTATCACCGCTTAAAGCGCATCAGCGATTATCAGGACATAGACGACGTACTGTTCAAGTTCTCACTGAACCTGCCGGATAGCGATATCCCCGATCTCATCGACAAACTGCATGTTTCTCTGGATGGCATCATGAAGCCCGTCACCAGCGGTTTTGGCTTTGTCGATTTGATTATCCCAGGCCTGCATAAAGCCAATGGTATCAGCCGCCTGCTCAAACGCTGGGGCATTTCCCCGCAGGAATGCGTAGGGATTGGCGACAGCGGTAACGACGCCGAAATGCTGAAGCTGGTGAAATATTCGTTTGCGATGGGCAATGCAGCGGAAAGCATTAAATCGATTAGCCGTTTTAGCACTGACGATAATAATCATCAGGGTGCGCTGAACGTCATCCAGGCCGTGCTCGACCATACCGATCCTTTCAACGCGTAATCCCCTTCTGGCCGGGGCTAAGCTCCGGCACATCACTCTTTTCCGATCCTGCGGCACACGTCAAATTTTTAAACTTGCATTAACTTATTTTTAACTTAAAGTATCACTTGTAGACATTTTTACTTTCGAATGAAAGATGCGAGGCGGTTATGACGTTAACGTTTACCAGTGAAATTTTGCCTGCGGACCCTAAAGCCGCGATTCGCCAAATGAAACGCGAGTTACGCGCGCAGATCGGTGACGTTCAGGCGGTTTTCGACCGGCTGAGTGATAAAATTGCGACTCGTGTGGCGGAAATTAATGAATTGAAAAACAAAGGGGAATCCGTCTGGCCGGTTATCCCTTTTGAAGATGTGAAGAACGGCACGATAACCGCCGCGCAGCGTGAAGCGGTCAAACGCCGGGGTTGCGCAGTCATCAAAGGTCATTTCCCGCGTGAGCAAGCGCTGGCGTGGGATAATTCCATGCTCGACTATCTCGATCTCAACCAGTTCGACGAGGTCTACAAAGGGCCAGGCGATAACTTCTTTGGCTCATTAAGCGCATCGCGTCCGGAAATTTATCCGATCTACTGGTCGCAGGCGCAAATGCAGGCGCGTCAGAGTGAACAGATGGCGCAGGTGCAATCGTTTCTGAATCGTTTGTGGACGTTCGAGAGCAACGGCAAACAGTGGTTTGACCCGGATGTCAGCGTGATTTATCCGGATCGCATCCGCCGCCGCCCGCCAGGAACAACGTCCAAAGGCCTGGGCGCGCATACCGATTCTGGGGCGCTGGAACGCTGGCTACTTCCGGCTTATCAGCAGGTGTTTGCCCGGGTGTTTGACGGTAACATCGATCGATACGATCCCTGGAACGCCGCACATCGCACTGAAGTGGAGGAGTACACCGTGGACAACACCACCAAGTGCTCTGTGTTCCGCACCTTCCAGGGCTGGACGGCGCTGTCGGATATGATCCCAGGCCAGGGCTTGTTACACGTCGTGCCGATCCCGGAAGCGATGGCGTACATTCTGTTGCGTCCGCTGCTCGACGATGTGCCGGAAGATGAGCTTTGCGGCGTAGCACCAGGGCGCGTACTGCCGATTTCGGAGAAGTGGCATCCGCTGTTGATTGAAGCGTTAACCAGCATTCCGGCGCTCGACGCGGGGGATTCTGTGTGGTGGCATTGCGATGTGATTCACTCCGTCGCGCCCGTGGATGATCAGCAAGGCTGGGGCAACGTGATGTACATCCCTGCCGCGCCGATGTGCGAGAAAAATCTCGCCTACGCGAAAAAGGTCAAAGCGGCGCTGGAAACGGGCGCATCGCCGGGCGATTTCCCGCGCGAAGATTACGAAAAAACCTGGCAGGATCGCTTTACCGTGAACGATCTGAATATCCATGGCAAACGCGCGCTCGGCATGGTCTAAGCATCGTAAAGTCCTTCTCGCTCCACGGCGGTGCGTCGTTTTCCCTGACGTATCCGCCGTACCGATTCCCGCACCGTCAGCGTCCCGTTTAGCAACAACGTTCCCACCGGCGCATCCGGGCGCATCAACCGCTGCTGGAGCATATGTACCGCTTCCGTTCCCAGCTCATCGCGTGGAACATGCACTGCCGTTAAGGGAACATCCTGAATCGCCGCCAGATTGAAACCGTCGATGCTCATCACCGAGACATCCTGCGGCACCCGCAAGCCATGCTTTTGCAACGCGCTAATGGTGCCTGCGGCCATGAAATCGCCCCCCACCAGAAACGCCGTTGGCAGGTTTTTGGCGGGCGTTCGGCTGAGCCATTCGCTGACCTGCTGTTCCGTTTCTGTGGCGCTGAAGCTGGGCACCACCAGCAGATCGCGTTTATCGTTAAATTTCAGATTGTGCGTCTGCCAGCCATCACGGATGCCCGCCAGACGCAGCTCCATGGTATACCGGCGCAGGCACAGCACATTCATGATCTCACGGTGACCCATTTCGAACAGATACTCCGCGGCACGTTCACCGATAGCGCGGTGATCGGGGGCGACAGCAGGCAAGCGCATCCGGCTGTCACGACAGTTAATGAGCATGCAGGGTTTAGCAATATCAACGGCCAAATCATGAATATGGGGATCGTCGATGCCCAGTAATATCGCGGCCTGAGTGTCCGTTTCGTTCATACGGGCGAGAAAGAGCTGCGCGTCGCTGTCGTTCTCCTCCAGCGCACAGTAGCGCAGCCTGACTTCATGAGAGGCGAGCCCTTTGCTGACACTCTGAATCACGCGGTAGTAAAAGATGTCGGACCGCTCATCAAAGGCACGCTGCGGGGCGAAGACCACCAGGCTATTCAGCAGTAACCGACCCGCCGCCATGCCATCCATGACGCCCAGTTCCCGTGCGCATTCCAGCACCTTCTGACGGGCTTTTTCGCTGGTGTTTGCCTTCCCTGCCAGGACACGAGAAACCGTGCTGATCGAGAGCTGCGTCCGGCTGGCAATTTCTGCGATTTTTAGCCTTTTATCCATTTTGTGATCTCGCTCCATTTGCTAAATGCAAAAATTTTCATAGTGTGGAATTCCCATGTCTACAGGCTTTAATGGCATCTTGCCAAAAAACGAATGCCACTTATGAGAAAGCTTGCACAAAATCCACTATTGCCCGCTCATTTTCTGCCATAAGGTGAACTTGTCACACAACTTCCATACTAGTTGTATATCAACTTGAAGCGAAAAACAGATAACTTTCAACGCCATAATAATCTGTGTGACAACCGAATCGTACCTTCCCCCTACCGTCCGTCTTGTGGAGAGAGAAAATGAGTCAGGGCATTAATACTCCGGTTGTGGCAAGCAAAACCCGCCGCGTCATCAAAAACCTGCGCTGGTATGTGCTGGTGCTGTTTTTGCTGGGCGTCACCGTCAACTACATTACCCGTAACTCGTTAGGCATTTTGGCGCCCGAGCTGAAAGCGACGATGGGCATTACCACCGAACAATATTCCTGGATTGTCGGCGCGTTCCAGATTGCCTATACCATTTTCCAGCCCCTGTGCGGCTGGCTTATCGACGTGATTGGCCTGAAAATTGGCTTTATGATCTGCGCCGGGATCTGGGCATTAATGTGTATTTTCCACGCCGGTGCGGGGAGTTGGGTGCATCTGGCTATCCTGCGCTTCTTCATGGGTGCCTCGGAAGCCGCCGCCACGCCGGCTAACGCCAAAACTATCGGCGAATGGTTCCCAAAATCTGAGCGCCCTATTGCTGCCGGTTGGGCAGGTGTCGGTTTCTCGATCGGTGCGATGCTGGCGCCGCCCATTATTTACTTTGCGCATGCGTCGTTCGGCTGGCAGGGTGCGTTCATGTTCACCGGCGTACTGGCCCTGCTGTGGGTGATTTTGTGGTGGGCGTTCTACCATAATCCGGAACAGCATCCGAATCTGGGCAAAGACGAACTGGCGTTCATCAAGCAGGATAACGAGCCACCAGCCGTTAAGCTGCCGTTCCTGACCGCGCTCAAAACCGTGTCCAAAAATAAGCGGTTCTACGGCATCGCCATTCCCGCGTTCATGGCTGAACCGGCCTGGGCTGTGCTGAGCTTCTGGGTTCCGCTGTATCTTGCCAAAGAACACGGCATGGACCTGAAACAGATCGCGATGTTTGCGTGGCTGCCGTTCCTGGCCGCCGATCTCGGCAGCGTCGTGAGCGGATATCTTACCCGTCTTTATACCCGTCTTTTCGGCTGCTCGCGTGTGAACTCCGTGGTGGCCAGCTCCGTGACCGGCGCGTTCCTGATGATTTCTCTGGCTGCGGTTGCTATCACCCGCGACCCGTATATCACGATTGCGCTTATCTCTATCGGCGGGTTCGGTCATCAGATTATCTCCTGCATGCTCAGCGCCCTGGTGGTGGAATCGTTCGACAAAGGCCAGATGGCGACCGTCAACGGCATGCGCGGCTCAGCGGCCTGGATCGCCAGCTTCTTGTTCTCACTGCTAATTGGCGTAACCGCCGACAAAATCGGCTTTAACCCGCTGTTCATTGCCATGGGCTTCTTTGACCTGATTGGCGCATTTTTCCTGGTCGCATTTATTGCTGAACGTCGCGCCAAGCGCGCCTGATACTGGATGTATTGCATATGAAAACATTGAAAAACTGGACGCTGGCGAAGCAGTCAGCGAATCATCTGGAATTGCTGGTTGATTCTCAACATCACCTGAGCCTGTATGTGCTGGAAGAAAACCTGTTCCGGGTGCTGATTAAGCGCAAAGGCGAGCTGGCGCTGGAGAAGACCTGGAGCATTGCGCCAGACCGGGACGTGCCGTGGGAAGGCCGGCATCGTGAAGATCTCAGCGGCTTTAGCTGCCCGACGTGGACGCTCACGCAGCAGGACAATGCGCTGGTGATTGCCACCGAACAGCTGCGCGTAACCGTGCATCAGCCGCTGTGGCTGGAGTGGCATTATCGCAATGAGGCAGGTGAATGGCAGGCGCTGGTGAATGACCGCCCAACAAGTGCCTATCTGCTGAACGCCCACGGCGACGGCGCAGCCCACTACCTGAGCCGTCGTAAAGATGAGCGTTTTTATGGCCTGGGCGAGAAAGCGGGTGATTTGCAGCGCAACGGCAAACGCTATGAGATGCGCAATCTGGATGCGATGGGCTATAACGCCGTCAGCACCGATCCGCTTTACAAGCATATTCCATTTACCATCGCCCGCCGCGACGACGTGAGCTACGGCGTGTTTTACGACAACCTGAGCAGCTGCTGGCTGGATCTGGGTAACGAAATCGACAACTACCACACCGCCTATCGCCGCTGGCAGGCCGAAGCGGGTGATATTGATTACTACATTTTTACCGGCAAACGCGTGCTCGACGTCACCAAAGCCTTCGTGCGCCTGACCGGGAAAACGCTTTTCGGACCGAAATGGAGCCTGGGCTACAGCGGCTCAACGATGCACTACACCGACGCACCCGACGCGCAAAATCAGCTGATGAACTTCATCCGCCTGTGCGAAGAACATGCGATCCCGTGCGACTCGTTCCAGCTGTCGTCCGGGTATACCTCGATTAACGGCAAACGCTACGTCTTTAACTGGAACTATGACAAAGTGCCGCAGCCCAAAGTGATGAGCCAGGCCTTCCACGACGCCGGTCTCAAGCTTGCCGCGAATATCAAACCGTGCCTGCTACAGGATCACCCACGCTACGGCGAAGTGGCGGAAAAAGGCCTGTTTATCCGTGATTCAGAAACCGATGCGCCAGAACGCTCAAGCTTCTGGGACGACGAAGGTTCACACCTTGATTTTACGAATCCACAAACGGTTGAGTGGTGGCAGAACGGTGTGACGACCCAAATTCTGGAAATGGGGATTGATTCCACCTGGAATGATAACAACGAGTTTGAAGTCTGGGATGGTGAGGCGCGCTGTCACGGCTTCGGTCAGGACATTGCGATCAAACACATTCGCCCGGTGATGCCGCTGCTAATGATGCGCGCGTCAATGGAAGCCCAACAGAAGTTTGCCCCGGAAAAACGTCCGTATTTGATCTCGCGTTCTGGCTGCGCCGGAATGCAGCGCTACGTCCAGACCTGGAGCGGCGACAACCGGACCAACTGGGACACGCTGCGCTATAACACCCGCATGGGCCTGGGCATGAGCCTGTCCGGCCTGTTTAACGTCGGCCACGACGTGGGCGGTTTCTCCGGCGATAAACCTGACGCCGAGCTGTTTGTGCGCTGGGTGCAGAACGGCGTGATGCATCCGCGTTTTACCATTCACTCGTGGAATGATGATCGGACGGTGAATGAGCCGTGGATGTATCCGGGCGTGACCCCTGCCATTCGTGGTGCCATCGAACTGCGCTATCGGCTGCTGCCCTATCTGTACACTCTGCTTTGGCAGGCTCACGCTGACGATGAGCCGATGCTGCGCCCGACGTTCCTCGATCACGAGCATGATGCGCAGACGTTCGAGGAGTGTGACGATTTCATGCTGGGCCGCGATGTGCTTGTCGCGAGCGTCGTCGAAGCGGGACAGCGTGAGCGCCGTCTCTGGCTGCCAGACAACGTGACCGGCTGGTACGATTTTTACACCCACGAATGGTTCTCCGGCGGTCAGTGGATTACCCGCGATGCGCCCCTGGAAAAACTGCCGTTAATGGTCCGCGCCGGTGCCGGTTTGCCGCTGAGCGAACGCATCACGCATGTTTCAGCTGAAAAAGATGATACGCGCGAGCTGAAATTGTTCCCGCTAAAAGGCGTGGGGACAACGTCTGGCATGCTGTTTGAAGACGACGGCGAAAGCTGGGGTTATCAGAAAGGCAACGCCTTGTGGCTGACCTGGGAAATGGTGTGCGAGGGTTCAACAATCACGCTGAAGGTGGACGTGCGCGGTGATTATCGTCCGGCATGGAAAGCGTTGAAAGTAACGTTACCAGTGGGTGAGAAACGTCAGTTGTTGATCAACGGGATTGAGCAGAGCGAGTGGGCTTTGTAGTCGTTGATTGCCGGGTGGCGGCTACGCCTTACCCGGCCTACATGACAGAAGTATTTCCCTAAGTATTTCGCGTTACAGCAAGGCGGCAAACCTGCAAATCCCCGGGAGCTGACATCTGTCAGTGACCGGGGTGCGCAGGTGCAGCCAACGCAGCTGTAGCGTGAAAGACGACGGGAAATTAGTTGTCAATGCCTTTACTGCGCAGATAATCTTCGTAGTTACCGGTGAAGTCCACGATGCGCTCTGGCGTAATCTCAATCACGCGGGTTGCCAGCGAGCTGACAAACTCACGGTCGTGAGAAACGAAGACCAGCGTCCCCTGATACATCTCCAGCGCCATGTTCAGCGATTCGATAGATTCCATATCCAGGTGGTTCGTTGGTTCATCCATTACCAGAATGTTTGGTTTTTCCAGCATCAGCTTGCCGAACAGCATGCGACCTTTTTCCCCACCGGAAAGCACTTTCGCAGGCTTTTTGATATCGTCCTGGCTGAACAGCAGACGGCCAAGAATGCCACGAATAACCTGCTCGTCGTCGCCTTCTTGCTTCCACTGGCTCATCCAGTCAAATACGGTCAGATCGTTTTCGAATTCGTATTCGTGATCCTGCGCGTAATAGCCAATCTGCGCGTTTTCAGACCATTTCACCGTACCGTGATCGGGCTGAAGCTCAGCCACCAGCGTTTTCAGCAGCGTAGATTTACCCACGCCGTTGGCACCCAGAATCGCAATTTTCTCGCCCACTTCCAGCAGCAAATTGAAGTTTTTGAACAGAGGGCCGTTATCAAAACCTTTGGTCAGTGCTTCTACTTCCAGCGCATTACGGAACAATTTCTTGTCCTGCTCGAAGCGAATGAACGGGTTCTGACGGCTGGAGGCTTTCACTTCGTCCAGCTTAATTTTGTCAATCTGACGGGCACGAGACGTTGCCTGACGAGATTTAGAGGCGTTGGCACTAAAGCGGCTCACGAAGGATTGCAGATCGGCAATCTGCGCTTTTTTCTTGGCGTTATCAGACAACAGACGCTCGCGCGCTTGTGTCGCTGCCGTCATATATTCGTCGTAGTTGCCCGGATAAACGCGCAGCTCGCCGTAGTCCAGGTCAGCCATATGGGTGCAGACCATGTTCAGGAAGTGACGGTCGTGCGAAATGATGATCATGGTGCTGCCACGTTCGTTTAGCACCTGCTCCAGCCAGCGAATGGTATCGATGTCCAGGTTGTTCGTCGGTTCATCAAGCAGCAGAATTTCTGGGTTAGAGAACAGCGCCTGGGCTAACAGCACGCGCAGTTTCCAGCCTGGCGCGACTTCGCTCATCAGGCCGTAATGTTGCTCAACGGGAATACCGACACCGAGGAGCAGTTCGCCCGCGCGGGATTCGGAAGAGTAACCGTCCATCTCACCGTAGAGGACTTCGAGGTCGGCCACTTTATAGCCGTCTTCTTCACTCATTTCTGCCAGAGCGTAAATGCGGTCACGCTCCTGTTTCACTTCCCACAGTTCCCCGTGTCCCATGATCACAGTGTCGAGTACCGAGAACTCTTCAAAGGCGAACTGGTCCTGGCGAAGCTTACCGAGACGTTCGTTCGGATCCAGCGACACGTTGCCGAGCGTTGGCTCGAGATCGCCGCCGAGAATCTTCATAAAGGTGGATTTTCCGCTACCGTTGGCACCAATCAGGCCGTAACGGTTGCCGCCGCCAAACTTGACGGAAATGTTTTCAAACAGCGGCTTACTGCCAAACTGCATAGTGATGTTGCTGGTAACTAACACGGGAGATTCCTGCGAAAAAGTGTGATAAACACATCATTATGCCACAATTCCTAAATGAGATCCCGTGTTGCAGCGAACCGCTAAACTTTAACGAAAGTGAAAAAAATGTGATTTCGTACACATCTGAATTCCCAGGGGGAGGGAATGCACATATAATGCGCTCCCATCACTGACTCAGACTCATCAACTAATCGCCAGAGTGGCAAAGATACCTCGCATAACATGAATATGAAATTATCAACGCTTTTTGCGGCGGCGTTAGCCGTAGTAGGTTTTTGCAATACCGCTTCTGCGGTAACTTATCCGCTGCCGACAGACGGTAGCCGTCTGGTGGGTCAAAACCAGGTGGTTATCGTGCCGGAAGGTAACGACCAGCCGCTGGAATATTTTGCAGCTGAATATCAGTTGGGCCTGTCTAATATGCTGGAAGCAAACCCGGGCGTTGACCCGTATCTGCCGAAAGCGGGCACCGTGCTGAACATTCCTCAGCAGCTGATTCTGCCGGACACCGTCCATGAAGGCATCGTGATCAACAGCGCGGAAATGCGTCTGTACTATTACCCGAAAGGCACGAATACCGTGATCGTTCTGCCGATTGGTATTGGTCAGTTGGGCAAAGATACCCCGCTGAACTGGACCACCAAAGTCGAACGTAAAAAAGCGGGTCCAACCTGGACGCCTACCGCGAAAATGCACGCAGAATACATCGCTGCCGGCGAACCGCTGCCAGCCGTTGTGCCTGCGGGACCGGACAACCCTATGGGTCTGTACGCGCTGTACATTGGCCGTCTGTATGCGATCCACGGTACTAACGCCAACTTTGGTATCGGCCTGCGCGTCAGCCACGGCTGTGTGCGTCTGCGTAACGACGATATCAAATTCCTGTTCGAGAACGTGCCAGTTGGGACGCGCGTGCAGTTCATCAATGAGCCTGTCAAAGCCACTTCCGAGCCGGATGGCAGCCGCTACATTGAGGTGCATAACCCGCTCTCTACCAGCGAAGACCAGATTAATAACAATGAAATCGTACCGATTAATCTGAAAAGCAACGTGCAGGCTGTAACTACCCAGCCAGACGTTGAAGCGACGGTTGTTGATCAGGCCGTGCAGAACCGCTCAGGGATGCCGGTTCGTTTGAACTGATTCGAATCGCGGCATAAAAAAAGCGGGCTTTTAGCCCGCTTTTTTATTATCCGTTATTCACGATAACTATCCCGCCGTGATCGTAGCGGTAGTGGCAGTGGGCATATTCCAGCGGCGTACCGTCTTCCAGATAGATAACCTGCTCGACTTCCAGTACCGGATCGGTTTGTTCACACAGCAAATGCTGCATATCAAGCGCCGTCGGTTTTAACGCGCGAACCACCCGATACGACCCCATAATTTTCAGCCCCAGCGTCTCCTGAACGTACTGAAATACCGAGCTTTCAAGATGCGCTTTGTTCAGGCCCGGCACCAGATTCAGCGGCATAACGGTTGAGTCCAGCGACATCGGCTCGCCGTTGAGCGAGCGCAAACGGATAAAATCATAAACGGGCGTATCGACATTAATCATCAGCGAAGACTGCTCTTTCTCATTCGGAAAACGCAGTTCGAAATGCACCACTTTGCTGCTGACCGTTCCAAGATGTTCCCAGGTTTTGGTCGCACCAAAATAGTCGCTACCGGAAAGATCCCACTGCGACAGCTGCAGGAAGTTTTTACGAATAAACGTCCCCTGCCCCTGGCGCGTATACACCAGCCCTTCCACAATCAGCTGGCGCATGGCCTGCTGAATCGTCATGCGGCTGGTGCTGAACTCCGCCGCCAGCGCAAACTGGTCGGGCAACGGTTCGTTGGCGGCATACTGCTGACTGATAATGCGTTTTTTGATTTCCCGCGCTATGGTGATGTACTTCGCCGCCATCGCCTTTTCCTTATGATTGATCCGCTATCACACTGTTTTTCAACGCCACTCGCTCTGCAATCTTGAGGAAAGGCAGGTAGAAGAATACACCAAATACAATGATTGCCAACTGCACCACCACCGCGCGCCAGTCTCCGGCCGTCGCCAGCCAGGCGCTGAGTATTGGCGGTGTTGTCCACGGGATCATCACGACACAGCGGGACATCAGCCCGAGCGTGGTACAGAGCCAGGCAAAATAAATGCCGATGGCCGGCAACAGGACAAACGGAATCATCAGCGGCAGGTTAAACACGATCGGCAGGCCAAAAATTACCGGCTCGTTGATATTGAACAATCCCGGCGCCAACGACAGCCGCGCGACCTGCTTTGACGAATTTTGTCGTGCAAAGATAAAAATCGCAATCAGCAGGGAAAGGGTACTCCCGGTTCCGCCAATCATGCCGAACGTGGGGACAAAGATATTGTTGATAATATGCGGAATCGGCTGCCCGTTGGCGAACGCGATCATGTTCTCGTTGGTGTTGATCAACAGGAACGGTTCCAGAATCACGCTGTTCACCACCGACTGATGAATCCCCAGCGTAAACAAGAAATTACCAAAGCTGTAGATAAAAAGCGTGCCCGGCAGGCTGGTATTGATCAACCGCAGCGGCTGCTGGATAAACGTCGTGATCAGGTGAATCAGATCCGTGTGCAGCACGTTGGCGAGCAGCGCTGCCAGCACGGCAAACAGAGAGAGCGTAATGATCGTGGGGATAAGCGTGGTAAACGATTTACTGACTGCTGGCGGCACGTTCTCGCCCAGCGAAATGTGCAGCGATTTTATGCGAGATATCGCGATAAAAATTTCGGTAGAAAGCAGGCCAATGAGCACTCCTGCAAAGATCCCCGTCGAGCCAATATTGGAGAACGTCAGCACCTGCGTGACGTTCACCGCCGTCTGACTCCCCACAGGAACCAGCTGTAATTGCATCGGCATCATAATGATAAAACTGCTGACAGCGATAACCACTGCCGAGACCGGATTGTCGAAGTCTTTGTTGCGTGCCAGCGACCAGGCGATCATCGGCGCTAACAGCAGCGCCGCGATATTCAGCGTGCCGTTAATGATCGCCTCGCCCCACACTTTAAACTCGGCGAGCGTGTCGCCCTCAAACACCCACGGAAACACCACGTTATTCACCAGCACCGCAAGCCCGGCGAGAATGAATATGGGCATGACCGTGGCAAAAGCGTCGCGCAGAGAACGTAAGTGCACCTGGTTTGCCAGGCGCGCTGAGAACTCAACAAACTTATCAACAAAAGACTGCATCGCAGGTGTGATTTTTGTATCAGACATAGCGGATATTCCCATCAATCAGTCACAAAAACGGTCCGGCAGCGTACGACTTACAAATCGCGTCCGTTACTATGGATGACCTGTTTCAACCAGGCGTAGCTTTTTTTCGGCACGCGTTTCAGGTCTTTGAGATCGTGGTTTTCACGGTTTACATACACCACGCCGTAGCGCTTACGCATATCCCCCTGTGAACTGAGAATATCGATCAACCCCCAGCCGAGATAACCGATGACCTGCGCACCGTCTTCAAACATGGCCGCTTTCATGGCGTCAAAATGCTTGCGGTGATAGTCAATGCGGTAGTCGTCTTCGACCTGATTGACGCCATCCCAGGATTCGATAACGCCGATCCCGTTTTCTATCGGGAATACCGGTAAACGCCAGTCGTTGTAGTAGCGGGTGATAATCGTGCGAAAGCCCAGCGGATCGATTTGCCAGTTCCATTCGGTGGCCTTCAGGAACGGGTTATTTTTTTCGCCGTGTGCGAGGTAATAATTGACGGGTGTGCCTTCTGGAATCGGATCGCTGTCCAGGGTTTTACTGGCGTAATAGCTAAAGGCCATGTAGTCATTTTTAGTGCGCGCCAGCAGCGCCAGATCCTCTGCACGATAGATTTCGCTGAAGCCCTGCTGCTCCACGACCGCCATCACCGCTGGGCTGTAGCCCTGGCCGGCAAAGACGCGCAGCAGATTCTGGTTGAGGAATTCGTCATATTGCTGCGCGCAGAAGATGTCGCGCGGCTTGCAGGTTGCGGGGTAAATCAGCTGATGCGCCAGCATGCCGCCCATCAACTGGCCGGGTTTCGTCTGATGCAAATATTCGGTCAGAGCCATATGCCCCACCATCGTGTGATGCTGGATTTGGTAAAGCTCTCGCAGGGTTTGCTCGCCCTGCATATACCCTGACACACGGAAGGCCTCCGGCATATGGAAGATGTTCTGCTCGTTGTAGGTCAACCAGTACTTCACACGGTCGCCGAAGCAGTCGATCATTTTTTTGCCGTAACGGATAAATGCGTCCATCACTCGTCTGTCCATAAATCCGTTGTATTCATTCGCCAGCGCCAGCGGCATGTCGAAGTGGTACAGGCACACCATCGGCTCAATACCGCGCGCGATCAGATCGTTAATAAACCTGTCGTAAAAAGCGATGCCTTCTTCGTTGAACTCGCCATCACCCTGCGGGCAAACGCGGCTCCAGGCGATCTGGAAACGATAGCAGTTCATGCCCAGATCCTGCATTAAATCAAAGTCTTCTTTGTAGCGATGGTACGAGTCGGTCGCCACTTTCCAGTCGGATGCGTTTTCACCGGCTTCGCGAATGTCATACACCGACATCCCTTTTCCGCCCTCGTTCCACGCGCCTTCCGTCTGCATGCTGGAAACTGAGTTTCCCCATAAAAAATTCGCTGGTAGTGATTGATTCATGTTCGCTCCTATATGACTAGTCATTTAAATTTCATGACTAGTCATATAGCTAAAGATGAAAAATCAATCAAAGAGAAGGATCGTTTTTTGTGAGCGGGATAGAAATAAAAAAGCCGGACGCGCCATGCGAATCCGGCTTGAAGATCGGAATTAACGACTACTGCTGGGCTAACTGATTGCGACGATATTCACCCTGGCGCTCCAGCATCCAGCCTGGATATTCACGCGGCAATGTGCTGACCGCATCCAGCTGTTTCAGCTCATCTTCGCTCAGGCGAATGCCCGTTGCGGCAATGTTATCGTCAAGCTGATCGACGCGTTTTGCGCCAATGATCACGCTGCTGACCACTTTCTGATGCAGCAGCCACGCCAGCGCGATTTGCGCGACGGAGACGCCTTTGCTGTCAGCCATCGCGCGCATCACATCCACACAATCGAATGCCCGGTCTTTATCCACTGGCGGGAAATCAAATTCCAGGCGGCGTCCGCCGGTTTCGCTTTTGCCGTCGCGATCGTATTTGCCGCTCAGCAATCCCCCTGCTAATGGACTCCACACCATTAATCCCACATTTTCGCTTTGCATCATCGGCACCAGCTCACGCTCAAGGTCGCGCCCGGCGATGGTGTAATACGCCTGCAACGACGCAAAACGAGCCAACCCCAGACGCTCAGAAATCCCCAGCGCTTTGGCGATTTGCCAGGCCGCCCAGTTTGACACACCGATGTAGCGCACGTGACCGTGTTGGACCAGATTATCCAGGGCGTAAAGTGTCTCTTCGATCGGTGTGGCCGGGTCAAATCCATGGAGTTGATAGAGATCGATATGATCGAGCTGCATGCGGCGCAGGCTCTCTTTCGCACTGTTGATGATGTGATATCGCGAGCTGCCGCGAGAGTTAACGCCTGCCGTACCGGTTTCGCCAAAGACTTTGGTGGCGACAACCACATTTTCACGCGGAATTTTCAGGTTCTTCAGCGCCTGCCCGGTAATGATTTCCGAGCGCCCTTCTGAATAGACATTGGCGGTATCAATAAAGTTGATACCCGCATCCAGCGCACGCCCTACCAGCTTTTCGGCATCGCTTTGCTGAAGCTGACCAATCTTGCCCCACATGCCGTCTTCACCCCCGAACGTCATGGTGCCAAGGCACAGCTCGGAAACAAACAGACCCGTATTACCCAGTTTTTGATAACGCATACGACGCTCCTCGCAATCTTCGTTTAAAAGCTACCAGAGAGTTATACCTCTCTGGTCCCGATTGCGAATGTGTCGTTCCTGTCTATTTCTTGCCCATTTCTCTAAACCAGCATAAAGCCAATCAGTGCCGCCCAGATGAGCATTGGCAGCGACCAAACGTGAAAACGCCACCAGATACGGCGATCGTTCGCCATTCTGAGTGCGATCAGGTTCGCCAGAGACCCAGGCAACAGGCCAAATCCTCCAACGTTCACGGCCCAGGCTAACAGCACGGTGGGCGGCACGTAGTTGATCAGCAAAATGGTGGAGGGCACGTTACTGATGAATTGCGACAACCCGATTGCCGTCAGCCACAGTCCGAGAGGTGACAAATCGGTCACGCTGTGCAGCGCGCCCTGCAAAGCGGGCAGCTGAATCAACAGATGCACATCGATAAACATGGCGATAAAAACCAGCAGCAACGTCCAGTCGACGCTTATCAGCACACGACGTGCCAGCACCAAAAAGCCCGCCGCCACCAGCAAAGCGCCCCAGAGTGCGAACTTCATTTCAAGGGCTGTCAGGAAAACGATATACAGCGCCAGACAACCCCACACCAGACGCGGCTTCCACTGGGGAGTCACGCTTCCGCTATGATAATTGAGCACTTTATTTGGAAACGCGAACCAACACACCACCAGCAGCGACGCCATCATGGCGAGCGCCAGCGGCGCCATTTGCCAGGTAAAGGCCGCGAACGACAGCCCCGAGCGTCCCCACAGCAAAATGTTTTGCGGGTTGCCAATTGGCGTCAGAAGCGATCCAGCATTAACGGCCAGCGCTTCAAAGATAATCAGCCGGTTAACCGGGATTTCGCAGAGCTTGCGTAACGTCAGGGTGAGCGGCACCACGATGAAAAGCGCCACATCGTTGGTTAGAAACGTGGAGAGCAGCGCGGCGGCCAGCACCATAAACAGGGCTAATTTGCGTTCGGTAGCAAAACGACGCACCGTTTTGCGCCCCAATACATCAAAATAACCGCTGAGCTCAACGCCTTTGGTGAGCATCATCAGCCCGCTGAGGGTAATGATCGTGTGCCAGTCGATGGCCTCAGGCCAGCCTTTAGGCGCAAAGGGCACGAAAAAGCTCAGCCCGACGCCAATAACGAGTAGCAGATGGAAAAAGCGATCGCGGGTAAGCGCCTGCAGTCCAGGGATGTTCATTCAGCAGGGGTACCGTATTTAAGCGTAAATTCGCGGAATCTCTCCAGCGTCTCTTCACTGACGTGATGCTCAATCCCTTCCGAATCACGGCGGGCCGTATCCTGGCTCACGCCCAGCACCAGCAAAAAGTTTTCGACGATCTGATGGCGCTCGCGGCTTTCCTGGGCCAGTTTTTCCCCTTCTGGCGTCAGGAAAACACCCCGCCAGGGGATCATTTCGATCAGTCCCACTGACGCCAGGCGTTTTAACATTTTCGCGACCGTAGGCTGAGAGACGCCAAGGCGCGCGGCCATATCCACCTGACGGGCTTCTCCGACTTCGCGAAAGAGATCGGAAATCAGCTCAACGTAGTCATCAATTAATTCGCGACGGTGCGCCTCACGCACCTGACGAAACCCTTCAACGTGCTCTTCAACATTCACCAGTTGCGTCTTTTTTTTTGTAGTTGGCTTACCTGCGCGACTGTTCATTGTACTTCCTCAGTGGGGTGACGCCCGTGGCGTCCTATAACGAGAGCGCACAGTGTAAACCATAGCTCTACAAGCACAAAAATTTAACGATTTAGCCATAGCTATACAATATAGCCTGTGCTATATCTGTATGTAATGCAGTCACCCTTCACGGATCGAAGGGATCTGAAATCAGGAGGTCACATGAACGAATTCAAGAGGTGCATGAACGTGTTTAGCCACTCCCCCTTTAAAGTGCGATTAATGCTGTTGAACATGCTGTGCGACATTTTTAACGGTAAGCCACAGCAGAACGACAAACCCAAACACTAAGCGGCGTTGCGGTACGCCGCTTCATTTTTCTGTCATATTCCCTCCGTATTCTGGTCGTTTGCCCCTCATTCCCCGATCTTTTTTACGGATTTGCAGCCCCTCTCGCAAAACATCTTATTAGCAACTGTTGACCTAATTGCCGACTGGCTCTATCTTCTTGCAGCCCTGCACCATTTGCGGCTCGCGATAGCGGACCCTTACTCCCTCTCCACGCACTGTCAGGCAGGCTTTGACCCTCGACGCCAGGGTGAGCACATGGCGTTTTATGATAGTGACCTATGAATTTAACCCTGAAAGACACGATCGTTACCCGCAGTCGGGCCTTAAGCCCGTGGACGGGATTCTACTTTCTGCAATCACTGCTGATTAACTTTGCGCTTGGCTATCCCTATAGCCTGCTGTACGCCGTCGCATTTACCTGCCTGCTGCATCTGATGTGGCGAAGCGCACCGCGCGTGCAAAAAGTGGTAGTGGGAATTTGCTCTGTGGTCGCCGCGATGTATTACCCTTTTGGCCAGGCTTATGGCGCGCCAAACTTTAATACTTTGCTCGCGCTGCACTCCACGAATATGGAAGAGTCGACGGAGATTCTGACGATTTTCCCGTGGTACAGCTACGTCATTGGCCTGCTCATTTTTGCGCTGGGCGTGATTGCGGTGCGTCGTCAGCCGCAGGAGAAAAAGTCATGGAGCAAAATAGATAACCTGTGCCTCGTCGTCAGCGTAGCGGCCTTTTTTGTGGCTCCGGTACAAAACCTGGCGTGGGGTGGGGTTTTCAAACTGAAAGACACGGGTTATCCCGTTTTCCGCTTCGTAAAAGATATCGTGGTAAACAATAAAGAAGTGATCGACGAGCAGGCGCGTATGGCTGAGCTTTCAAACATGAAAGACACCTGGAACGTGCTGGCAGTGAAGCCCAAATACCATACTTACGTGGTCGTGATTGGCGAAAGCGCGCGCCGTGATGCGCTGGGCGCCTTTGGCGGTCACTGGAATAACACGCCGTTTGCCAGCTCAGTCAACGGCGCGCTCTTTACAGATTACGTCGCAGCAAGCGGATCAACGCAAAAGTCACTCGGCCTGACCTTAAGCCGCGTGGTCGATGGGAAACCGCAGTACCAGGATAACTTTGTCACGCTGGCCAACCGCGCCGGTTTCCAGACGTGGTGGTTTTCTAATCAGGGCCAAATCGGAGAATATGACACGGCGATTGCCAGCATTGCCAAGCGTGCCGATGAAGCTCAGTTCCTGAAAAACGGTGATTTTGAGGCGGATAAAAACACCAAAGATGAAGCCCTGTTGAAGATGACTTCGCAGGTGTTTGCCTCTCAACGCACCCAGCCACAGCTGATCGTCCTGCATCTGATGGGATCGCATCCGCAAGCGTGCGATCGCACGCAGGGGAAATACGCAGAATTCGTGCAGTCAAAAGAGACGTCCTGCTATCTCTACACGATGACGCAAACCGACGATCTGCTGAGCAAACTGTATACCCAGTTACAAAACACGGGTGACAGCTTCTCCATGGTTTACTTCTCGGATCATGGTCTGGCATTCAAAGAACGGGGTAAAGCGGTACAGTACCTGGCGCACGATGACAAGTTCCAGCAGAATTTTCAGGTGCCGTTTATGGTGCTGTCGAGCGATGATAAAAAGCATCGTGTGATTAAAGCGCGCCGCTCAGCGAACGATTTCCTGAACTTTTTCGCGCAGTGGACCGGGATTTCTGCAAAAGAGATCGCCAACAATTACCCGTTTGTGTCTAACAAGAAAGCCCCCCCCGTCTACGTTACCAACTTTAAGTTACAGAAAGTGGAATACACGCATTTGGGGACGGATGTATTTGAGATAAAAAGTCGCTGATTTGTGCGGCCTGCACCTCTCTCCTGGTGTGAGAAAGTACCAACACAAAATGGCAACCCACAGGGTTGCCATTTTGTTGTTACCTTCCAAAAAAAATCCGCCACAATGGGCGGATTTTTATTTCATCACCGAAGTGATTAGAAGCGGTAACCCACGCCTGCGATCCAGGTGCCAACGTCAACGTTGCGGATGCGGCTCTGCTCATAGGAGAAGTCCAGAGCAACGTTTTCGATTGGGTTGAACTGCATACCAGCGCCGTAAGAGAAACCGTAATCGCTATTAGTTGCGCTGCGGTTCAGGCTTTCGTTCTCGGTCTGCTGGAATTTACCGTAGCCAACACCTACAACACCGTAGATGCTTGCCCAGTCATTCAGGCGGAAAGCTGGACCTGCGGTAACACCGTAGTACTGAGCTTTATTATACGCGCCATCTTCAAAGCGATCTTTCTCGGTGTAAGTGAAAGAACCGATCACGCCCAGCGGGTTGTTGTCTTGCTCGTAACGATACTTCAGGTTGAAACCGTTAGCTTTGTTTACAACGCCCTGCATATCGCTCTGAGCGTAACCACCGGTAACGGTAGAAGTAGCAGCTACAGCGGTACCTGCGGAAACAGCCAGAACAGCGGCCAGTGCTGAAAGACATGCAATTTTTTTCATAACCACCTCAAATGTGCTTCAAGTTAATCCGTAAGTTTTAAATATATCAAAAAATCTGGTGAAACTCTTTGTGATTCGTAATGTCTAACAGAGTCTTTGATGTAACAGAACATTTCAACGAACAGTTATCTCGTTCAAATAACTCTGAATTTCCGCATTTATTCGCTAATTTTGCGCGTCAATGACGTTACGTTCATCCAGATTATTCCTAATCTATTAGCTGATTAATTCATCAACCTGCTGCCATTTTACGGATTTGCGGACACTTTTTTTCAACAAAGTCTCAACCGTTGACCTTTTATTTCCATTACACTGCGGCTTTTACTCCCTTTGACATAAATTGACAGGAGAAAGGATGCCTGGTTTGTCTCGTAAAGCGCCGGTCTGGTTGCCCATCGTCGTGATACTTATTGCCATGCTCTCAATACAGAGCGGCGCGTCGCTGGCAAAATCGCTCTTCCCTATTATAGGTGCACCCGGCGTGACTGCGCTGCGCATCGCGCTTGGCACCCTGATTCTGGTGATTATCTTTAAACCCTGGCGATTACGGTTCAAAAAAGAGCAACGTCTGCCGCTGCTGTTCTATGGCCTGTCGCTGGGGGCGATGAACTATCTCTTCTACCTGTCGATACAAACCGTACCGCTCGGGGTGGCCGTCGCGCTGGAATTCACCGGACCGCTGGCGGTCGCACTGTTCTCCTCCCGCCGTCCCGTGGATTTTGTCTGGGTGGTGCTGGCAGTACTTGGGCTGTGGTTCCTGTTGCCGCTTGGGCAGAATATTTCTCACGTCGATTTAACCGGCGCCGCGTTGGCGCTGGGTGCGGGCGCGTGTTGGGCGGTGTATATCCTGACGGGACAACGCGCAGGAGAAGAGCATGGGCCCGCCACGGTGGCGTTAGGCTCACTTATTGCCGCCATCATTTTTGTCCCGCTCGGCATGGCGCAGGCGACAGAATCCATCTGGCAGTGGTCTGTATTGCCGATCGGCCTTGCGGTCGCCGTGCTCTCTACCGCACTGCCCTATTCACTCGAAATGATTGCGCTGACGCGGCTACCCACGCGTATTTTTGGCACATTGATGAGCATGGAACCCGCGCTGGCAGCGATGTCCGGAATGGTATTTCTGGGCGAAAGCCTGACGCTGATTCAGGTACTGGCGCTGTGCTCGATTATTGCCGCTTCAATGGGTTCAACGCTGACCATGCGATCGGAACCTAAAATCAAAGAAATCGATATCCATTAATATGCCCTATTCTGCATGGTTTCTTACCATGCAGAATATACGCCAATTCTTATCCTTTGTTATTTCCACACATACTTTGTCATCATGGTGAAATAATTTAGTGCATTTCACATGATTATGTGGAATTAAGACTCATCCGCAATAAATAAAGCAAAAAACCACAAAATCAATGAATTAAGAGAACAACACTCTTATCACTATTACATCGATAGGCACAGACAACCCTGCAGAAAGAAAAAGCGGTGCTATACTTATTTCCGGTAATTACCTGGAACACAAAACATCAAGAGGATATGAGATTATGAGTACCGCTAAACTGGTAAAAACGAAAGCGTCTAATCTGCTTTATACCCGCAACGATGTATCGGACAGTGATAAGAAAGCGACGATTGAGTTGCTGAATCGCCAGGTGATCCAGTTCATTGACCTGTCATTAATCACCAAACAGGCCCACTGGAACATGCGCGGCGCAAACTTTATTGCCGTACATGAAATGCTGGATGGATTCCGTACTGCGCTGGTGACTCACCTTGATACCATGGCGGAGCGAGCTGTACAGCTTGGCGGTGTGGCCTTGGGTACAACCCAGGTGATTAACAGCAAAACGGCGCTGAAAAGCTACCCGCTGGACATTCATTCTGTACAGGATCACCTGAAAGAACTGGCCGATCGCTATGCCATCGTCGCGAACGACGTGCGCAAGGCCATTGGCGAAGCGAAAGATGAAGATACAGCGGATATTCTGACCGCGGCTTCTCGCGACCTGGATCAGTTCCTGTGGTTTATCGAATCTAACATCGAATAATCCATACGGAATTTCAATCAAACCCTCGCCTTACGGTGGGGGTTTTGCACATTTATGGTGCACACTTTTTTCTGTGACAGCTGCAAAAGTAAAAAAGTTGTAATAATCACCTCACAAAATCGTTAACGAACGATTGTTTTATCGTCGTTAATTGCGCTTAATATCCTTCCGTCTGTTGGCTACATTAAAACGCACCAAAACAGTGCCTCACTTTGGTGCAAATCGATACTCTTGCAACGATTATTGTGCAACGTAACTCTATATCCTCTTTGCAAAACAATAGGTTGTAAAGTTGGCACGATTCTTTCATATAGCCGTTTGCTCCCGCAGGGGATCGCCCCGTGGATATAAAAGGAAATACTATGAAGTCTGTATTAAAAGTTTCACTGGCTGCACTTACCCTGGCGTTCGCGGTTTCTTCTCAGGCCGCAGACAAACTCGTTGTGGCAACTGACACCGCTTTCGTTCCTTTCGAATTCAAGCAGGGTGATAAGTACGTTGGTTTTGACGTGGATTTGTGGGCGGCAATCGCAAAAGAACTGAAACTGGATTACACCCTGAAGCCAATGGATTTCAGCGGCATCATCCCGGCTCTGCAAACCAAAAATATCGACCTGGCGCTGGCGGGTATTACGATCACCGAAGAACGTAAAAAAGCGATCGAATTCTCTGACGGCTACTACAAAAGCGGCCTGCTGTTGATGGTGAAAGCCGACAACAACGACGTGAAAAGCGTGAAAGACCTCGACGGTAAAGTCGTCGCAGTGAAGAGCGGCACCGGTTCTGTTGATTACGCGAAAGCGAATATCAAAACCAAAGACCTGCGCCAGTTCCCTAACATCGACAACGCCTATATGGAACTCGGCACTAACCGTGCTGACGCGGTACTGCACGACACGCCTAACATTCTGTACTTCATCAAAACGGCGGGCAACGGCAAGTTCAAAGCGGTTGGCGAGTCACTGGAAGCACAGCAGTACGGCATTGCGTTCCCGAAAGGCAGCGACGAACTGCGTAATAAAGTGAACGGCGCGCTGAAAACGCTGCGTGAAAACGGTACTTACAACGAAATCTACAAAAAATGGTTCGGTACTGAACCAAAATAATTATTATTAAAGACGTTGTACGCTCAGGGGCGGCTTTCGCCCCTGCATTTTTTAGAACCACGGTTACAGGAAATTATCATGCAGTTTGACTGGAGCGCCATCTGGCCTGCCATTCCTCTCTTGCTTGAAGGCGCTAAAATGACCCTGTGGATTTCGGTCCTCGGTCTGGCTGGCGGGTTGATTATCGGTCTGGTGGCCGGTTTCGCTCGCAGCTACGGTGGCTGGATTGCAAACCACATCGCATTGGTTTTCATCGAAGTGATCCGCGGTACGCCAATCGTCGTACAGGTCATGTTTATCTACTTCGCCCTGCCAATGGCGTTTAACGATCTGCGCATCGATCCGTTCAGCGCAGCGGTCGTGACCATTATGATCAACTCCGGCGCCTATATTGCGGAAATCACCCGTGGCGCAGTGCTGTCGATTCATAAAGGCTTTAGTGAAGCCGGTCTGGCGCTGGGCCTGTCCCGTCGCGAAACCATTCGCCACGTCATTCTCCCGCTGGCGCTGCGTCGCATGCTGCCACCGCTGGGCAACCAATGGATCATCAGTATCAAAGATACCTCGCTGTTTATCGTTATCGGGGTGGCTGAATTAACCCGTCAGGGCCAGGAGATCATTGCCGGTAACTTCCGCGCACTGGAAATCTGGAGCGCCGTTGCGGTGGTTTATCTGATTATTACGCTGCTGCTGAGCTTTGTTCTGCGCCGTCTTGAAAGAAGGATGAAAATCCTGTGATTGAATTTAAAAACGTTTCCAAGCACTTCGGCCCTACGAAAGTGCTGCACGATATCGATCTGAATATCAAACAGGGTGAAGTGGTAGTGATTATCGGGCCGTCAGGCTCCGGTAAATCAACGCTGCTGCGCTGCATCAACAAGCTGGAAGAGATCACCAGCGGCGATCTGTTTGTCGATGGTTTGAAAGTGAACGACCCAAAAGTGGACGAGCGTTTGATTCGTCAGGAAGCGGGTATGGTGTTCCAGCAGTTTTATCTGTTCCCGCACCTGACGGCGCTGGAAAACGTGATGTTCGGTCCACTGCGCGTGCGCGGGGCCAACAAAGCGGCAGCAGAAAAACTGGCGAAAGAGCTGCTGGCGAAAGTCGGCCTTGCCGAGCGTGCACATCACTATCCTTCTGAGCTTTCTGGTGGTCAACAGCAGCGCGTGGCGATCGCCCGTGCGCTGGCGGTTAAACCGAAAATGATGCTGTTCGATGAGCCCACTTCCGCCCTTGACCCCGAACTGCGTCACGAAGTATTGAAAGTTATGCAGGATCTGGCAGAAGAAGGGATGACGATGGTGATCGTGACTCACGAAATCGGCTTCGCCGAGAAAGTGGCCTCCCGACTGATTTTCATCGATAAAGGCCGCATTGCCGAGGACGGCAATCCGCAGGCGCTGATCGAAAATCCGCCGAGCCAACGTTTGCAGGAATTCTTGCAGCACGTCTCCTGATATTTTCGCAAAAATCCTCCAAAGCCGGGCACATTATCGCCCGGCTTTTTTAATGCCAGATTGTTCCCAAAAACTTCCCGCCCCCGTGTTCCTTCTATACTTATCATTTTGCTGAACATTTTCTTCTTCATCGGAGTACGCCGTGCCGTGGATCCTGCTGCTACTGTTTTGCCTGTTCTGCGCGCCCGCGCAGGCGGTCACGATTCCGGGCGTCACCACTGGCGCGTCAACCTCCCAGCAAACCACGCCAGCCCCTGAGCCTGACGTTGAACAAAAGAAAGCCGCCTACAGTGCGCTCGCGGATGTGCTGGAAAATGACACTTCCCGCCAGGAGCTGATCGAACAGCTCCGCACCGTTGCCGCGACGCCACCGCAGGATCCGGTCCCTAAAATCACACCGCCGGACGTAGTTGAACAAAAAACCGTGCTGGAAAACGTCACCGATGTGGGTCGTCATTATGGCGATGCGCTATCAGCACGCTTCGCTCAGCTCTATCGCAATCTGATTGGTTCCCCGCACAAACCCTTTAATCCGCAGACGTTCAATAACGCCGCAAGCCATTTTCTGATGCTGGCCGCGATGGTCTTTGCCTTCTACTGGCTGGTGCGCCTGTGCGCCTGGCCGTTGTACCGAAAAATGGGGCAATGGGGACGGAAAAAGAATCGGGAAAGGAGCAGCTGGTTTCATTTACCGCTGATGATTGCCGGGGCGTTCATTATCGATTTGTTGCTACTGGCGTTGACGCTGTTTGTCGGTCAGATCCTCAGTGATAATCTTGATGCCGGGAACCACACTATCGCCTTTCAGCAAAGTCTCTTCCTTAACGCCTTCGCCCTGATTGAATTCTTCAAAGCGCTCTTACGTTTACTCTTTTGCCCACGCGTGCCGGATTTACGGCCTTTCTCCCTCAGCGATGAGCACGCAAAATATTGGGCGCTGCGTCTGAGCATTCTCAGTGGGCTGATTGGTTACGGTCTGCTGGTCGCAGTGCCGATTATCTCAAACCAGGTCAATGTCCAGATTGGCGCGCTAGCCAACGTGCTTATCATGATCTGTATTACCGTCTGGGCGTTGTACCTGATTTTTCACAATAAAAAGGCCATCACCGACGGGCTATTACATCTCGCCGATCGCTCGCTCTCGTTCTTTAGCCTGTTTATCCGTGCATTTGCGCTGATATGGCACTGGCTCGCCAGCACCTATTTTATTGTGCTGTGCTTCTTCTCGCTGTTCGATCCGGGCAACAGCCTGAAGTTTATGATGGGGGCCACGTTCCGTAGCCTGGCGATTATGGGTATTGCGGCGTTTGTGTCGGGTTTACTGTCGCGCTGGATTTCAAAAACCGTCACGCTTTCTCCGCAGGTCCAGCGAAATTATCCGGAATTGCAGAAACGGGTGAACGGCTGGATCTCAGCGTCATTGAAAGTTGCACGTATTTTGACGGTTTGTGTGTCCATCATGCTTTTGCTTAACGCCTGGGGGCTGTTTGACTTCTGGAACTGGCTGCACAACGGCGCGGGCGAGAAAACCGTGGATATCCTGATTCGTATCGCGCTGATCCTGTTCTTCTCGGCGGTAGGCTGGACGCTTTTAGCGAGCCTGATTGAGAATCGGCTGGTGTCAGATATTCATGGGCGTCCCCTGCCCAGCGCGCGGGCACGTACGCTGCTCACGTTGTTCCGCAATGCGCTGGCAGTCATTATCAGTACCATCACCATTATGATTGTCCTGTCCGAAATCGGCGTGAACATTGCGCCGCTGCTGGCAGGTGCGGGTGCACTCGGCCTGGCGATCTCGTTCGGGTCACAAACGCTGGTGAAAGACATCATTACCGGTATTTTCATTCAGTTTGAGAACGGGATGAACACCGGGGATCTGGTGACCATTGGGCCATTAACCGGCACCGTAGAGCGGATGTCGATTCGATCCGTTGGCGTGCGGCAGGACACCGGCGCGTATCACATCATTCCGTGGTCTTCGATTACCACCTTCGCCAACTTTGTGCGGGGTATCGGGTCTGTGGTGGCAAATTACGACGTGGATCGTCACGAAGACGCAGATAAGGCCAAACAGGCGCTCAGATCGGCGGTAGAGGAGCTGATGGAGATGGAGGATATCCGAGGGCTGGTGATCGGTGAACCGTCGTTTGCGGGAATTGTGGGGCTGACGAATACCGCCTTTACGCTGCGCGTCTCATTCACGACCCAACCGCTGAAGCAGTGGACGGTGCGCTTTGCGCTCGACAGCATGGTGAAGAAACACTTTGATCTGGCAGAAGTGCGAACACCTGTTCAGACGTATCAGGTGCTCTCGCCTGCTGGCGCACTTCCGCCACCGCAGGAGCCGACGCTTTAACGACAGGCCGGGCGTTGTCGCCCGGCACATCATGATTAAAGCGGTTTGCGACGTTTGGCGTCGTCCATAAACGTCCAGGCGATAAAGCGGCTTTGCTTCTGCCCTTGCGCCATCTCTTTTTTCACCACTTTTACCGCACCCACTTCCGTCAGCGCGCGGTATAGCGGCGGCAAATTATCGCCACGAGAGACCAGCGTCGTAAACCATTTCACCTGACGGGCAAACACTTTACTTTCCGCAATCATCTTCTCGATGAAAGCCACTTCGCCACCTTCACACCACAGCTCGTGCTGTTGGCCGCCAAAGTTCAGCGCACCATCTTCTGCCTGGCCGAGATTGCGACGCTTACGTTCGCTTCCCGCGCGGGCCGTCTCGGCTGAGTCATGGAAAGGGGGATTGCACATCGTGGCGTCGTAGCTTTCATTCTTATGAATGATGCCGTTGAAAATATCAGACGCCTCTTTCTGACGACGTAATCGAATCGCGCGGGTTAGCCCCTCGTTTCCGTTCACGATCGCCTGTGCGCTGGCATACGCCTCTTTCCCGGTTTCACTTCCGGTAAAGCGCCAGCCGTATTCCGCGACACCAATCAGCGGATAAATCAGATTCGCGCCCGTGCCAATATCAAGCACCGTCGCTTGCGTAGGGATAATCCCGGCATTATCTTCCGCCAGCAAATCGGCGAGATGGTGGACGTAATCAGCACGTCCAGGAACAGGCGGGCAGAGAAAACCTTCCGGAATGTCCCACTGCGTAACGCCGTAAAAATGGGCCAGCAGCGCCTTGTTCAGCGCTTTTACCGCCAGCGGGTCGGCAAAATTCACTGAGGGTTCACCCGCAGGCGTCTGCACGATGAACGCTTGCAGTTGTGGGCAGCTCTGACACAGGGCATTCATGTCGTAGCGGCTACGGTGGCGGTTACGCGGGTGTAATCCCGGCTTTTCGGCAGTCATGGTATTCTCCTTTTAACAGCGGCGTAAGATACCCTCTGGCGGCGCAACGGTAAATAACTCTCTTCCCCGCACAATAATCCGTCAAAAATCAGCAACCTGTATGTCTATGATATGTCAATATTTTGTCAATAAACATCGTTCAAAAAACACGCAGATCACCATCAAATTTTTGCGCTAAATCACATCAGGATTACTTCTAAACTTAGTCTGCATTACCCGTTGTCATTCAGAGGATGTGATTATGAAGAAATACCTGACACTACTTGTTCTTGCCGGTTCACTGGCCTCGTTATCCGCCTGGTCAGCTGAGTCCCTCTCCCGCAACGATACCGGACAGCTTCGCCCTGCAGGCACTGTTTCCGTCACCGGCGCAGCAAACCTTGACGACCTCCAGGCTAAACTCGCAGAAAAAGCCAAAGATGAAGGTGCAAGCGGATTTGTGGTGAACTCTGCTGGCGGTGAAAACCGCATGTTCGGCACGGCCACAATCTATAAATGAGATTTAACCGACACTTTAACCCCGCATAGCTGCATCTGCCCCCAACAGATGCAGTTCTTATTGCCCCCACCTTGACTGTCTATTTTTTAACCCCATATTTACATAATATGAATGTCTATCAGGCAAGAGGAGACTGTCATGGCATCCGGTTGGGCCAATGATGACGCCGTCAACGAACAGATCAACAGTACTATTGAAGATGCTGTTGCGCGTGTTCGCGGCGAATTAGCGCAGGGTGAGAGTTTGTGTGAATGCGAAGAATGCGGCGATCCCATCCCTGAAGCCCGGCGTAAAGCCGTGCCAGGTGTGCGGCTATGCATCACCTGCCAGCAGAATAAAGATTCAAAAAATACATCACATTCAGGATATAATCGCAGAGGATCGAAAGACAGCCAGTTGCACTGACTCTTCTTTACCTAAAACAAAGTCACCCGCATTTAGCTTTACGCTCACGGTTTTTTCCGTGACGCGTAGCAAAATGTGCCCTCGATGCGTGTTGTGTAAAGCGAAACGGCAAGAACGGTAAAGCAGGGATATGAATTTATTAATATTCAATAAGTTATTTGTCATTCAATTTTTTTGAGCAACGCTTTCAATTCTCTTCGATTTTATCTTTCGCAAAAAAACGTGATACTTATCACATCGACGGAACATCGTCCCCTTAACAGAACAACCTGCGAGAGATTACCTATGAAAACCATTAAATATGCTGTTGCCGCTATCGCCCTGACTACCCTTTCTTTTGGCGCTTTCGCTGCACAATCAGTGACTGAAGCTCAGGCACAAAACATGAATAAAATAGGTGTTGTCAGTGCTGAAGGCGCGACCACACTGGATGGTCTGGAAGCGAAACTGGCTGCGAAAGCCTCTGCTGCTGGCGCAAGTGGTTACACCATCACTTCTGCGAACACCAACAACAAACTCAGCGGCACTGCAGTCATTTACCAGTAAGCCAAACGATTTAATGCTCGACCCTCGCTAACCCTCTGGCGAGTTGCTCCAACCCTCATTGACCCTGTTGTTGTTACCCTTTGTTTGCCCGTCCTGGATTGGACGGGCTTTTTTTTTGCTTAAAATGTCTGAGCGATACGCGCAAGCCCGGCGTCCAGGGATTCCACTTCTCCTGTCGCCAGCAGGCAGCACGCCATTTGAAGTTTGAGAGAGTGAGGCACCGGCTCGCTTCCCGCAAGACAACGTTCAATCCAGCGGGCAGTGGTCGCAGGATCTTTGGCCTCCGGCAGCGCAATCTCCCCGGCGGTTTCTTCCCCCCGCTCAAGCGCCACACGCGTTCCAGCACTGTCGATCAGCGTCATCTGCGGGCAGCGCTGCGGATTGGCATACGCCTCCCCTTCCGTTCCGTGCATCAACAGCCCTCTGCCGCCGATATCGGCAAAAAAACCGGCAACACGGGTGACATATTCCGGGTGCGACACGCTGGACAGACGCAGCGCTGCATCTTCCGCGAACGGCGTCGCCAGTTTCGCCAGCGTATGCGCGCTGTTACGTACGCCCATGCGCCAGCGCATATCCAGCTGTTTTTCCAGCGGCGGACACAGCGCGTTAACCGGGATATAAACCGGCTGAGGCCCATCGAGTTTTGCCTGAGCCTGACCGGCATGAAGCGTAGGCGCAATCCCGAGCAGGGTAAAAATGGTTTCGGTCAGCACGCGTGTCGGGTCGGCGCTCACTCCGTGCACCACCACCGGGAATCCCAGTTTGTGGAGCAAAATTGCCAGCAGCGGCGTCAGGTTCGCCTGTTTACGCGCGCCGTTGTAACTGGGGATCACAATCGGCATCGGCTTGCCCGCAGGCGGCGTCAATTGCAGGGTGTGGGCCTGCATCGCCTCGTAAAAGCCCCGCATTTCCGCTTCGCCTTCCCCTTTGATGCGCAGCGCAATCAATATGCCGCCCATTTCCAGCTCCGGCACATCGCCATTCAACATATGGGTATACAGCGCGCGGGCGGTTTCCTGATCCAGATCGCGGGCATGATTTTTCCCGCGTCCTACCTCTTTGATAATTTTGCGATAATCCACGACATTTCTCCTGGCGACATCTTTTTAACAATATAGCCCCGAAGAAGCGTTCGCCGACAGGTTTTTATTTACCTGCTGGACGACGCCCACGGGCACGCGGACTTTTTTTAGACGCGGCAACGACGCGAGTCGGACGCTTTTTGACTTCCGGCACGTCGGGCTGCTCGATGGGGAATACCGGCAGAGCATTCAGCAAACGCTGACCGTAGTTTTTCGTCAGCAGGCGACGGTCATAAATGACGATTTCACCCCAGCAGCCGTGGCTACGGATCAGTCGCCCGACCTGCTGAATCAAGTTAAACGACGCCGCCGGCAGGCTTTGCACTTCAAACGGATAGCGATTCAGGCTTTTCAGCCACTCGCCTTCGGTGATCACCACCGGGCTGTCGATGGGCGGGAAGGCAATTTTGTGAATATGGACTTGCGTCAGATAATCGCCTTTCAGATCCAGACCTTCCGCAAAGGACTGTAAGCCCACCAGCACGCTGCGTTCACCGCTATCAATGCGTTTACGGTGCGCCTCGACCAGCCGATAGCGCGGCTGATCGCCCTGCACCAGCAGCAGCAAACGCAGATCGGTGACAAACGTTAAGAACAGCTGCAGGGCGCGGTTGCTGGCGAACAGCACCAGCATGCCGGGATATTTCTTACTCTCCACCTGCTCGCGGAAATAGGCCGCCATTTCGGCAATGTGCTGCTCTTCGTGCTCCATCAGCGGCTCATATTGCATTTTTGGGATAATCAGTTTGCCCTGCTCGCAGTGGTTAAACGGCGAATCCAGCGAGACAAAACGGTCGCCCGCCTTCTCTTTTAAGCCGCTCATCTCCTGCAAACGCGAGAAACTGTTCAGCGAACGCAGCGTCGCCGACGTGACCACCACATGCGGCACGCTACGCCAGATCAGCTTTTCCAGCTGATCGCTCACGCGAATGCCCACGCAGTGGAAGAACAGATGGATTTGCCCGTCTTTCACTTCGCGCGTCGCCCATTTGGTGACCGGTGCGCCGGACGCTTGCGCCATTGAGGCCAGGCGCCACAGCTTGCTTTGGCTTTCAAACATGCTTAACGCGCGATTCATCTGCAATAACACGCGATGCACGCGCACCACGTCATGTGTACCGGTTTTCTCGCTGAGATCGTTCAAGAACATTTCAGCCAGGCCACGCAATTTTTCCAGCAGTTTCGCCAGCTGCTTGCAAATCTCCATCACCTCATCCGGCAGCTCACCCATTGCAAAGCGGTGTTCCGCCTGCTGAGCTGCAGGAAGATAAAGGTCGAGGATGGCGTTCAGCGAAGCAATCAGGGCGTAGACCTCTTCGCAATGCTCGCTAAGACGCTCAGGCACCGCCAGCGGTGGCGTCGTTTTGGGGCGAAACTGCTCCATGCAGGTGACGATCAGTTTGCAGAACAGATCGAGCTGCAGACGGAACCACGGCGCGGTGATCTCTGCGCTCATCTCCAGCGCATCGCGCGCCACGTCAGGCAGATGGTGTCCTTCATCGAGCACCAGCAGTAAATTTTTGGGATCGGGAAGCACCGCTTCGCTCTCGAGCGCCGCCATCACCAGCGCGTGGTTGGCGACCACTACTTCTGCTTCCTGAATTTCACGACGGGCAACAAAGAACGGACATTCACGGTAGTAGTGACAGTTACGGTTCAGACAGCTGGCTTTATCCGTGCTCAGGCGTCGCCACAGATCGTCGCTAATCGCCTTATCAGTGTGATCCCGCAGGCCGTCCCATTTATAACCGTCGAGATCGACTTTCAGCTTTGCGCACAGATCCTGCTCGGCCTTATTGTTTGGCGTTAAATCGTCATCCAGGAACGCCAGCAAATCCTGCTGCGTCGCGTCGCTGCTGGCAAGCCCAGCCAGATTACGCGGGCAGACATAGCGTCCACGCCCAAACGCCGCGGTAAAACGCAGCTCGGGAATAATTTTGCGCAGCAGGGGTAAATCTTTGCTGTAAATCTGATCCTGAAGCGCCACGTTGGCGGTACTGATCACCAGCGTTTTTTGCTCTTCGCGGGCAATGGCGATCCCAGGAATTAAATAGGAGAGTGTTTTACCGACGCCGGTCGGCGCTTCAATCGCCAGATGCCGTCCTTCGTCCCCGGCAAGCGTCTTCGCCACATCGGCAATCATCTGTCGCTGTGGGGCTCGGGGAATAAAGTCGGGGATCTGTTCCTGCAACGCCTTATACCAGGCGGCAATTTGCGTTTTGAGCGCAGCGGTTAAAGCCATCGGGGAACCTGAAATACTGTATAAACAGCCACTATTGTGGCACGTTCGAGGCGTTGTCGCAAAAAGAAAAGCCCGGCTTCAGAGCCGGGCTTCCAGATTACTGCGCGGAGGCAGGTTTACGCGGTTTGCGTCGGCGTTGGCCTTCGCCTGCGGGCTTGGCTTCCCCGCTGCGCCACGGGTTTTCGCCCGCCGGTTTTGCATCACCGCTACGACGCGGAGGCTTACCTGACGCTTTCGGTGCGCCGCCTTCGGAACGACGCGGCTGCTGGCTGCGCCCGCCGCCACCACCCTGTCCACGACCACCGCCACCCTGACGACCGTTTTGAATCGGATCGGCTTTGATAGACTTATCCACTTCATAGCCGTCAATGGCGATGCGCGGAATCTCTTTCTTCAGCAGACGTTCGATGTCGTGCAGCAGCTTGTGTTCATCGACACAAACCAGTGAAAGCGCTTCACCGGTGGCCGCAGCACGACCCGTACGACCGATACGGTGCACGTAATCTTCCGGTACGTTCGGCAGCTCGTAGTTCACGACGTGCGGCAGCTCTTCGATATCCAGACCGCGCGCGGCGATATCCGTTGCCACCAGCACGCGAATGTCACCGGATTTGAAATCGGCCAGCGCACGCGTACGTGCACCCTGGCTCTTATTGCCATGGATTGCCGCACTGCGAATGCCGTCTTTATTCAGCTGTTCAGCCAGGTGGTTAGCGCCGTGTTTGGTACGGGTAAAGACCAGCACCTGCTGCCAGTTGCCTTCGCCAATCATCTGCGACAGCAGTTCCCGCTTACGCTTTTTGTCCACGAAGTGAACGTACTGTGAAACCTGTTCAGACGCGGTATTACGACGCGCGACTTCAATTTCCAGCGGGTTACGCAGCAGTTTTTCTGCCAGGCCTTTGATCTCATCAGAGAAGGTGGCGGAGAACAGCAGGTTCTGGCGCTTAGCAGGCAGTTTCGCCAGCACGCGACGAATGTCATGGATAAAGCCCATGTCCAGCATACGGTCAGCTTCATCCAGCACCAGGATTTCGACCTGATCCAGCTTGACCGCGTTTTGATGTTCCAGATCCAGCAAACGGCCTGGCGTCGCGACTAAAACGTCAACGCCGCTGCGTAGTTTCATCATCTGTGGGTTAATGCTCACACCGCCGAAAACCACCAGCGAGCGGATATCGAGATAGCGGCTGTACTCACGCACGTTCTCGCCGATCTGCGCCGCCAGTTCACGGGTTGGGGTCAGGATCAACGCACGCACCGGGCGACGGCCCTTCGCGTGCGGCTCTTTCTGCACCAGACGTTGCAGCAGCGGCAGCGTAAAGCCTGCCGTTTTACCGGTGCCGGTCTGTGCGCTGGCCATCAGATCACGGCCTTCCAGCACCGCAGGGATCGCCTGCTGCTGAATCGGGGTTGGCTCGAGGTATCCCTGTTCTGCGACGGCGCGCAGAATTTCCGGGTTCAGGCCAAGGGTATCAAAAGACATAAAAACTCCGAACCGCCCCGACCGTCACAGGTGTAGTTTTCAGGGAGATAAGACGAATAGAAGAGGACAAAAACCACAATGTCACGAAGGTGCGGAGTGTAGCAGATTTTGTGACACGGCGCATAAAATATCCCTCCGTGATTCCTCAGCGAAATATTGCACCACCCGACTGGACAAGGTGAAAATTTATACATAATCTTAATCAATCGATTGATTAACTTTTAATGACGAGATGAATCCAACACCGACCACCACTAAAGGGGAACAGGCGAAAAGCCAGCTGATCGCGGCGGCGTTAGCCCAGTTCGGGGAATACGGACTGCACGCCACGACACGCGACATCGCTGCACAAGCCGGGCAAAACATCGCGGCTATTCCGTACTACTTCGGTTCGAAAGAAGATTTGTATCTCGCCTGCGCGCAATCTATCGCCGATTTCATTGGCAGCAATTTTCGCCCGCACGTCGAAGCCGCCACGGCGCTGCTTGACGCGCCATCGCCGGATCGCGCCGCCATTCGTGGGCTGCTGCATGACGCGTGCAACAACATGATTCGGCTGCTGACCCATGACGATACGATGAACCTCAGTAAGTTTATCTCACGCGAACAACTTTCGCCCACGGCCGCCTATCAGCTGGTCCACGACCAGGTCATCAACCCGATGCACACCCATTTGACTCGGCTGATCGCGGCCTATACCGGACGCGACCCCAACGACACGCAAACCATTTTGCACACCCATGCGCTGCTCGGCGAAATCCTCGCCTTTCGCCTGGGACGAGAAACGATTTTGTTACGTACTGGCTGGACACAATTTGATGAGGATAAAGCCGCGCAGATTAGCCAGGTTATCACCTGTCATCTCGATCTTATCCTGCACGGTTTAACGCTAAGGAGCATGGAGTCATGAAAAAACCTGTCGTGGTCATACTGGCGGTAGTCGTTCTGCTGGCAGCCGGCATCGGCGGCTGGCTGTGGTATCAAAGCCAGCAGGATCGAGGTCTTACGCTTTACGGCAACGTCGATATTCGCACGCTGAATATGAGTTTCCGCGTTGGCGGGCGTCTGGAATCGCTCGCCGTTGACGAGGGCGATACGGTAAAAAGTGGGCAACTGCTCGGTCAGCTTGATAAAGCTCCGTATGAAAACGCATTGATGCAGGCCAAAGCCAGCGTGTCGGTGGCGCAGGCCCAGTATGATTTGATGCTGGCGGGCTATCGCGATGAAGAGGTCGCTCAGGCAGAAGCCGCCGTCAAACAGGCGAAAGCCGCCTACGATTATTCGCAAAACTTCTATAACCGTCAGCAGGGGTTGTGGAAAAGCCGCACTATTTCCGCCAACGATCTGGAGAACGCCCGCTCCTCACGCGATCAGGCCCAGGCAACGCTCAAATCCGCCCAGGATAAATTGAGTCAGTACCGCACCGGTAATCGCCCGCAGGATATTGCCCAGGCGAAAGCCAATCTCGAACAGGCGCAGGCGCAGCTGGCGCAGGCGGAACTGGATCTGCACGATACCACGCTTGTCGCGCCATCGAACGGCACGCTGATGACCCGCGCCGTCGAGCCGGGCAGCATGTTAAGTGCGGGCAGCACCGTGCTGACCCTTTCGCTGACCCGTCCAGTGTGGGTTCGCGCCTATATTGACGAACCGAATCTCAGCCAGGCACAGCCAGGACGCGAAATTTTGCTGTATACCGATGGCCGTCCGGATAAGCCGTATCACGGCAAAATCGGGTTTGTTTCCCCGACGGCTGAATTCACACCGAAAACCGTCGAGACCCCGGACCTGCGTACCGATCTGGTTTATCGTCTGCGGATTATAGTGACTGATGCCGACGATGCGCTGCGTCAGGGCATGCCAATCACCGTCAAATTCAATGATGGGGAAGGACATGAATGACGCGGTTATCCAACTCAACAGTCTGGTAAAACGCTTTGCGGGAATGGATAAACCCGCCGTTGCGCCCCTGAATTGTACGTTGCAAAAAGGCTACGTGACCGGGCTGGTCGGCCCGGACGGTGCGGGGAAAACCACGCTCATGCGTATGCTCGCCGGACTGCTAAAACCGGATGAAGGCAGCGCCACCGTGCTCGGGCTTGATCCGATAAAAAACGACAGTGAGCTCCACGCCATCATGGGCTACATGCCGCAGAAATTTGGTCTGTATGAAGACCTGACGGTGATGGAAAACCTGAATTTATATGCTGATTTGCGTAGCGTAACCGGCGAAACGCGGAAAACAACGTTTGCGCGGCTGCTGGAATTTACCTCGCTGGGACCGTTCACTGAACGACTGGCGGGCAAGCTTTCGGGCGGCATGAAGCAAAAACTGGGGTTGGCCTGTACGTTGGTCGGCGAGCCAAAGGTACTGCTGCTGGATGAACCCGGCGTGGGCGTGGACCCCATTTCGCGCCGCGAGCTGTGGCAGATGGTTCACGAACTGGCAGGCGACGGGATGCTCATTCTCTGGAGCACCTCTTATCTGGATGAAGCCGAGCAGTGCCGCGACGTGCTGTTGATGAACGAAGGCGAGCTGTTGTACCAGGGTGAGCCAACGGCGCTGACGCAGCAGATGGCGGGACGGTGTTTTTTACTGCACAGCCCGGCGGAAACCAACCGCAAATTATTGCAGCGGGTACTGAAACTGCCGCAGGTTAGCGACGGCATGATCCAGGGGCGCTCGGTGCGGGTGATCCTCAAGAAAGAGGCCACTGCCGACGACATCCGCCATGCGCAGGGTATGCCGCCTGTCGATATGGACGAAACCGCCCCGCGCTTTGAAGATGCCTTTATTGATTTGCTCGGCGGTGCGGGCACGTCAGAGTCACCGCTCGGCGCTATTTTGCACACGGTTGAAGGCACGCCCGGTGAAACAGTGATCGAGGCAAAAGCCCTGACCAAAAAATTCGGCGATTTTGCCGCGACCGATCACGTGGATTTTGCGGTCAAGCGCGGGGAGATTTTCGGCCTGCTGGGTCCGAACGGTGCGGGGAAATCCACTACCTTCAAAATGATGTGTGGTCTGCTGGTACCGACATCTGGCAAAGCGCTGGTGCTGGGCATGGATCTGAAGGTTAGCTCCGGCAAAGCGCGCCAGCATCTGGGCTATATGGCGCAAAAATTCTCGCTGTACGGCAACCTCACCGTTGAACAAAATCTGCGATTTTTCTCCGGCGTGTACGGCCTGCGCGGCAAAGCGCAGAACGAGAAAATCGCCCGCATGAGCGACGCGTTTAGCCTGACCAACATTGCCTCGCACGCGACGGATGAGCTGCCGCTCGGGTTTAAGCAGCGGCTGGCGCTGGCCTGTTCACTGATGCACGAGCCGGACATTCTGTTTCTCGACGAACCGACTTCCGGCGTGGATCCCATCACCCGCCGTGAGTTTTGGCTGCACATCAACAGCATGGTCGAGAAAGGCGTGACCGTGATGGTCACGACCCACTTTATGGATGAGGCGGAATATTGCGACCGCATTGGGCTGGTCTATCGCGGCAAGCTGATTGCGCACGGTACGCCGGACGATTTGAAAGCCCAGGCCGCTGATGACTACAATCAAGACCTCACCATGGAGCAGGCGTTTATCACGCTTATCAATGACTGGGATAAGGAGCACGCCAGTGAGTCATAAAAGCTTATCCTGGCGCCGGGTGCGCGCCCTGTGCGTCAAAGAGACGCGGCAGATCGTGCGCGATCCGAGCAGCTGGTTGATTGCGGTGGTGATCCCTCTGCTGTTGCTGTTTATTTTCGGCTACGGCATTAACCTCGACTCCAGCAAGCTGCGGGTGGGGATTTTGCTGGAACAGCAGAGCGAAGAGGCGCTCGATTTTACCCATGCCCTGACCGGCTCACCGTATATCGACGCCACCATCAGCGATAACCGGCAGGAACTGGTTCAGAAAATGCAGGCCGGGCGCATTCGCGGGCTGATCGTCATTCCGGTCGATTTTGCCGCCAATATGGCGCGGGCAAATACCGACGCACCGATTCAGGTGATCACCGACGGCAGCGAGCCGAATACCGCTAACTTTGTGCAAGGCTACGCCGAGGGGATCTGGCAGCTGTGGCAAATGCAGCGCGCCGAAGATCGCGGGGAAAAATTTGAACCGCTGATCGACGTGCAAACCCGCTACTGGTTTAACCCGGCGGCGATCAGCCAGCACTTTATCATCCCCGGTGCGGTGACGATTATCATGACCGTCATTGGCGCAATCCTGACCTCACTGGTGATCGCCCGCGAATGGGAGCGCGGCACGATGGAAGCGTTGCTCTCGACCGAAGTCACCCGCGTAGAGCTGCTGCTGTGTAAACTGATTCCGTACTATTTTCTCGGCATGCTGGCGATGCTGCTGTGCATGCTGGTGTCGGTGTTTATCCTCGGCGTGCCCTATCGCGGCTCGCTGATTCTGCTGTTCCTGATCACCAGCCTGTTTTTGCTCAGCACGCTCGGGATGGGGCTGTTGATTTCGACCATTACCCGCAACCAGTTTAACGCCGCGCAGGTGGCGCTGAACGCCGCGTTTCTGCCGTCGATTATGCTGTCCGGGTTTATTTTCCAGATTGACAGCATGCCGGCGATTATCCGTGCGGTGACCTATATCATCCCGGCGCGGTATTTCGTTAATACGCTGCAAAGCCTGTTTCTGGCGGGCAATATTCCGTCGGTGTTAGTGATCAATATTCTGTTTTTAATGGCGTCGGCGGTGATGTTTATCGGTCTGACATGGATGAAAACCAAGCGGCGGCTGGATTAAGGGGAAATTATGTTTCATCGTCTATGGACGTTAATTCGCAAAGAGCTGCAATCCCTGCTGCGTGAGCCGCAGACCCGCGCGATTCTGGTGCTGCCGGTGCTGATTCAGGTGCTGCTGTTTCCGTTTGCCGCCACGCTTGAGGTCACCAACGCTACTATCGCGATTTACAATGAAGACAACGGTAAACATTCGGTCGAGCTGACTCAGCGTTTCGCCCGTGCCAAAGCCTTTACCCACGTGCTGCTGCTGAAAAGTCCGCAGGAGATCAAACCGACCATCGACACGCAAAAGGCGCTGCTGCTGGTGCGTTTCCCGGCTGATTTCTCGCGTAACCTGGACACTTTCCAGACCGCGCCGATGCAGCTTATTCTTGACGGGCGTAACTCCAACAGCGCACAGATTGCGGCGAATTACCTGCAACAGGTGGTGAAGAATTATCAGCAGGAGCTGATGGACGGTAAGCCGAAACCGAATAACAGCGAGCTGGTGGTGCGCAACTGGTACAACCCGAATCTGGATTACAAATGGTTTGTCGTGCCGTCGCTGATCGCCATGATCACCACCATTGGGGTGATGATCGTGACGTCACTGTCGGTGGCGCGTGAACGTGAGCAAGGGACGCTCGATCAGCTGCTGGTGTCTCCCCTCGCCACCTGGCAGATATTTGTCGGAAAAGCCGTTCCCGCGCTGATCGTCGCCACGTTCCAGGCCAGCATTGTGCTAGGAATTGGCATCTGGGCGTATCAGATTCCGTTTGCCGGATCGCTGGCGCTGTTTTACTTCACGATGCTTATCTACGGGTTATCGCTGGTGGGATTCGGTCTGCTGATTTCAGCGCTGTGTTCCACGCAACAGCAGGCGTTTATCGGCGTGTTTGTCTTTATGATGCCGGCGATTTTGCTGTCGGGCTATGTGTCACCGGTCGAAAACATGCCGGTCTGGCTACAGGATCTGACGTGGGTGAATCCCATCAGGCACTTTACGGATATCACGAAACAAATTTATCTGAAGGATGCGAGCATGGATATTGTGTGGGGAAGTTTGTGGCCGCTACTGGTCATAGCGGCCACGACAGGCTCAGTGGCGTACGCGATGTTTAGACGAAATATTGCGTAACTTTTTCTCTTTAGTCAGTAATGAAACCACTGCGGGTCCTGCAAGGATTGCCAGACCCGCCAGGGCCAGCAACAGGTTGTTTTGCAGCACGCGTGACAACAGCCACAGCACAATCATTGCCGCACCAAAATACCAGGTGGTGGTGAGCTCTTCGAGCACATCACCCACTTCGCGCCAGCGTGCGTCGTGGTGACGCTGCAAAAACAGCATCGACAGCACGGTCACGCCATACATGACGCATAACCCTAAGCCGACACGCACCAGCGCGCCGCTCATCCAGCCCATTACCAGTGCCGCCACGACCAGTAAATGCAACATAATCTGCCAGCAACTGAGGCCAGTTGCGACGCGAATGCGTTGTTGCCACTTCATGGCTTCTCTCCTGAAGGATATTTCTCTACTAGTTCAGAGTACCGCACTTTACGGAAAATTCCGTAACGCCGCATCTTTTTGTGACGCCGACTACACTTTATTTTCATCAGGATAGTGACGCTGGCAGGAAAATATGACGCAAAAAAACCGGCATTTTTCATTAAAAATATTGACGATAAACACACACAAGGGCTTCACGGCATTTAACCGCCGCTTCATTTTACCCGAGTTGCGGGACGCGGTACGCACCGTCGGCGCAGATATCGTATGCCTGCAAGAGGTGATGGGCGCGCATGAGATTCACCCTATGCATGTCGAAAACTGGCCAGACACGACACATTACGAATTTTTGGCCGATACCATGTGGAGTGACTACGCCTACGGGCGCAACGCCGTCTACCCTGAAGGGCATCACGGTAATGCGGTTCTGTCGCGCTTTCCCATCGAACATTATGAAAATCACGACGTTTCGGTGGGCGAGAGCGAAAAGCGCGGGCTACTTTACTGTCGGATTACGCCACCGGAACTGGCGTTTCCGATTCACGTCGGGTGCGTCCATCTGGGCCTGCGCGAAGCACACCGTCAGGCACAGTTGAACATGATGGCGAAATGGGTGAATGCCCTCCCCGAAGGCGAACCGGTGGTCGTCGCGGGCGATTTCAACGACTGGCGGCAGCGCGCCACCCGTCCGCTGAAAGCTCACGCCGGGCTGGATGAGATCTTTACGCGCGCGCACGGGCGTCCGGCGCGGACCTTCCCGGTGAGTTTCCCGTTGCTTCGCCTCGACCGAATTTATGTCAAAAACGCGCACGCCAGCAGCCCAACTACGCTGGCGCTGCGTACATGGCGTCATTTATCCGACCACGCCCCGTTAAGTGCGGAGATTCACTTATGAAATGTTCATGGCGAGAAGGAAACCGGATCACGCTGCTGGAGAATGGTGACGAGTATTATCCAGCCGTGTATGCCGCGCTTGATAAAGCCCAGCACAGGGTGATTCTGGAAACGTTTATCTGGTTCGAGGATGGCGTTGGACGTCAGCTTCATGAGGCCATTTTGCGAGCAGCACAGCGCAGCGTCAAAGTTGAAGTGCTGCTTGATGGCTACGGTTCACCCGATTTGAGCGACGAGTTTGTCAACGAACTCACCTCGGCGGGCGTAGTGTTCCGGTATTACGATCCGCGCCCTCCTCTGCTGGGGATGCGCACCAACGTCTTCCGTCGGATGCACCGCAAAATCGTGGTGGTGGATGACGCTGTTGCCTTTGTCGGCGGGATTAACTATTCCGATGAGCACATGTCCGATTACGGCCCCGAAGCCAAACAGGATTATGCGATACGCGTCGAAGGCCCGGTTGTTCAGGATATTTTGCAGTTCGAGCTGGAAAACTTGCCCGGCGAATCCGTGACGCGTCGGTGGTGGAAACGCCGTCATCGTCCGGAAGAGAACCGTCAGCCGGGCGAAGCGCAGGCGCTGTTCATCTGGCGCGACAACGAAGAGCATCGTGACGATATCGAACGGCATTATTTGAAAATGCTGGCCAACGCGAAGCGTGAAGTGATTATAGCGAACGCCTATTTCTTCCCGGGTTATCGCCTGCTGCATGCCATGCGCAATGCCGCACGACGCGGTGTGCGGGTCAAACTGATTGTGCAGGGTGAGCCGGATATGCCGATTGTCACCGTCGGCGCACGACTGCTGTACGATTATTTAGTCAAAGGCGGCGTGCAGATTTATGAATATCGTCGTCGTCCCCTGCACGGCAAAGTCGCACTGATGGACGATCACTGGGCCACCGTCGGCTCCAGTAATCTCGATCCCCTGAGCCTGTCGCTGAATCTTGAGGCCAACTTGATTATTCACGATCGTGAATTTAACCAGACCTTGCGCGATAACCTGACAGGAATTATCGCTCGCGACTGCGTGCGGGTGGACGATTCAATGGTGCCCAAACGCACCTGGTGGAATTTGACCAAAAGCGTGGTGGTTTTCCACTTCCTGCGCCACTTCCCGGCGCTTGTCGGCTGGCTGCCCGCGCACACGCCTAAACTGGCGCAGGTCCCGGCACCGGTTCAACCTACAATGGAAACTCAGGATCGCGTTGAAGCCGAAAACACGGGGGTGAAGCCATAATGAGCAAATCACATCCTCGCTGGCGAATGGCCAAAAAAATCCTCACCTGGCTCTTTTTTATCGCGGTCATTGTTCTACTGGTGGTATACGCGCAGAAAATTGACTGGGAAGAGGTCTGGAAAGTTATCCGCAACTATAACCGCACGGTGCTGCTCAGCGCCGTCGGGCTGGTGGTTGTAAGTTACCTGATTTATGGCTGTTACGATTTACTCGGACGCGCCTATTGCGGGCATAAGCTGGCAAAACGCCAGGTGATGCTGGTGTCGTTTATCTGCTATGCCTTTAACCTGACGCTCAGCACGTGGGTGGGCGGTATCGGGATGCGCTACCGGCTTTACTCGCGGCTTGGGCTGCCGAGCAGTACCATCACGCGCATTTTTTCACTGAGTATTACCACCAACTGGCTGGGCTATATTCTGCTCGGTGGGGTGATCTTTACCATCGGCGTGGTGCAGTTACCGGCGCACTGGTATATCGACGAAACCACGTTGCGGATTTTGGGCATCGTTCTGCTGCTGATTATCGCGGTATATCTTTGGGCATGCGCGTTCGCCAAACATCGCCACATGACCATCAAAGGGCAAAAACTGGTTCTGCCGACGTGGAAATTTGCCCTGATGCAGATGGCGATTTCCAGCGCCAACTGGATGGTGATGGGCACGATCATTTGGCTGTTGATCGGCGAAGACGTGAACTATTTCTTTGTCCTGGGCGTGCTGCTGGTGAGCAGTATCGCTGGCGTCATCGTGCATATCCCGGCGGGGATCGGCGTACTCGAAGCGGTGTTTATTGCGCTGCTGGCGGGGGAACATATTTCTCACGGCAAGATTATCGCCGCGCTGCTGGCCTATCGTATGCTGTACTACTTCTTACCGCTGGCGCTGGCGACGGTCTGCTATCTGATTCTGGAGAGTCGGGCGAAGAAATTGCGGGCGAAAAACGAGAAGGCGATGGCGAAGTGATAATTCCCTCACCCACAGGGGTGAGGGAAAGAGTATTAACGACGGTTGCCGAAAATACGCAGTAGCATCAGGAACAGGTTGATGAAGTCGAGATACAGCGTCAATGCGCCAAGAATGGCGTATTTGCGCAGGTTTGAGCTGTCGCGCACATCGATCTGTTCACCGATATTTTTCAGCTTTTGCGTGTCGTACGCGGTCAGGCCGACAAAGACGATCACCCCGATATACGTCACAGCCCACATCAGCGCTTCGCTTTTCAGCCAGAAGTTCACCAGTGAAGCCAGCACGATACCGATCAGCGCCATAAACAGCATGTTGCCAAAACCGCTCAAATCACGTTTGGTGGTGTAGCCGTAGAGGCTCATCGCACCAAACATCCCGCCGGCGACCACGAAGGTACTGGCGATAGACGAGTAGGTATAGACGATAAAAATGCTGGAAAGCGTCAGGCCGGTGAGCGCCGAATAGAGCATAAACAGCGTGGTCGCCATCCCCGCGCTGAGCTTTTGCACGAGACCGGAGAGCACAAAGACCAGCGCCAGCTGCGCGATAATCAGCCCAAAGAAGGTGATTTTGCTGGAGAAGACAAACATCATCACTGCGGGCGTATTGGCTGCATACCACGCGATAAACGCGGTTAACAGCAAACCACAGGTCATCCAGCCGTACACCTGCGCCATATACGTTTGCAGGCCGCTACGGGTCTGCTGAACGATTGAATCCGAACGTGGAAATCGGTCCATGATAACTCCTCATTAAGTGGACATTTACCGTTAAGATTAACACATCTGCGCGCGTCGGTTACCAGCGGCTGGCAGCGTCTTTATCGCTGTCGCGTGACTCGACCCAGCGCTCGCCTTCCGGCGTGGCCTCGCGCTTCCAGAAGGGTGCCCGCGTTTTGAGATAATCCATAATAAATTCTCCCGCTTCAAACGCGCTGCTGCGGTGAGAACTGGTGACGCCAACAAAGACAATTTCTTCACCCGGCCACATTTCACCGATGCGGTGAATCACCGTGATACGCCCCAACGCCCAGCGCGTGCGCGCCTCTTGCACGATATCGGCCAGCGATTTTTCGGTCATTCCCGGATAGTGCTCAAGCGTCAGCGCTTTAACGCTGTCGCCCAAATTATGGTTGCGGACTTTCCCGGTAAAGGTGACGACCGCGCCGTCTTCATCGCGCTCTGCAAGCCACGTGTATTCCGTTCCGACGCTAAACCGCGCGGGGCTGACAATGATTCGCGTGTCACTCATCGTTAACCTCCCGTCACTGGCGGGAAAAACGCCACTTCATCACCCGCATTAACAGGATGGCTGAAATCCACCAGCGTCTGATTGACGGCGGCCAATAATTTGCCCTCTTCCAGCGCCAGCGCCCAACGGTCGCTTTGCGCCGCCAGATGGGCGCGCAGCGCGTCGACGGTCTCGAAAGAGGCGTCAACTGTGAGACTGTCCGTATTCACCAGCTCGCGAACCTGCGCGAAAAACAGAACCTTAATCATGACAGTCAGCCTTAAAATCGCCGGATTTTCCGCCGCTTTTCGCCAGCAGTCGAACCGGACCAATCACCATATCTTTCTGCACCGCTTTGCACATGTCGTAAATGGTCAGTGCCGCCACGGAAGCCGCCGTTAAGGCTTCCATTTCTACGCCGGTTTTTCCGGTCAGGCGGCATAACGATTCAATACGTACGCGGCTGTGTTCTGGCTCCGCCAGCAGGTTTACTTCGACCTTGCTTAGCATCAGCGGATGGCACAGCGGGATGAGATCCCAGGTGCGTTTCGCCGCCTGAATCCCGGCGATACGTGCGGTAGCAAACACGTCACCTTTGTGGTGGCTGCCGTCGATAATCATGGCCAGCGTTTCAGGCAGCATAGTGACAAAGGCTTCGGCACGCGCTTCGCGCACCGTTTCGGCTTTGGCAGAGACATCCACCATATGGGCTTCGCCTGCGGCGTTAATATGGGTGAGTTGCGACATAATTATTTCTTTAAATGTGGATGAAAATTACAGGGACGTGTGCGGGCATCAAGCTGCGGGGCAATGATATTTTCCCATGCGGTACGGCAGGCTTTGGTGGAGCCTGGCATCGCAAAAATCAGCGTTTTGTTCGCCATCCCCGCGACCGCCCGTGATTGCAGCGTCGAGGTGCCAATCTCTTCAAACGATAGCATGCGGAACACTTCGCCAAACCCTTCAACCTCCCGGTCAAACAGCGGCAACAGCGCTTCCGGTGCCTGATCGCCTGCGGTCAAACCCGTTCCACCGTTAATCAACACGACCTGCACGTCGTCGCTGGCGATCCACTGTGAAACCTGCGCGCGAATGGCGTAGCGGTTCTCTTTGACGATGGCCTTATCGACGATATGGTGCCCCACCTCATGCGCCGCGTCACGCAGCCAGTGGCCAGAGGTATCGTCCTCTTCGCCACGGCGCTCTGAAATCGTAAGAATAGCAATACGCGTCGGGATAAACTCTGCGCTGACCTGACTCATTTTCTGATTCCTTTTAAGCCAATTACCCGCCGATGTAGGACAGGTTCTGTGTGATTCCGGTGTCGCCCTGATGCAGGAAGTGGGTCTGCTTTTTGTGCGTCAACGCTGCTGCGATCCGCGCTTCAAGGGCGTTCTGCTGAGCATCATCCTCCAGCAAGTCACGGAGATCGACGCCGCCGTCGCCAAACAGGCACAGGTGCAACTTGCCAACCGATGAGACGCGCAGGCGGTTACAGCTGGCGCAGAAGTCTTTTTCATAGGGCATGATAAGCCCGATTTCCCCTTCGTAATCCGGGTGACAAAAGACCTGAGCCGGGCCGTCACTGCGGCTTCGAATCTGATGGATCCAGCCGCGTCTCAACAGCGCATCGCGCAATACCATCCCGGAAATATGATGCCGGCGGAACAGGTCACTGCCTTCGCCTGTCTCCATCAGCTCAATAAAACGCAGCTGAATGCGGCGCGGTTTGATCCACGCCAGGAAGGTGTCCAGTTGGTGGTGATTCACATCGCGCATCAGCACGGTGTTGACTTTGACTTTATCGAATCCGGCTTCAAACGCCGCGTCGATGCCGTCCAGCACCTGCTGGAATTTATCCTGCCCGGTAATGGCGTGAAACTGGCGTGCATCAAGGCTATCGACGCTGACGTTAATTGCCGTTAATCCGGCTTCGCGCCAGTTTGCGACGTCGCGCGCCATACGATAGCCATTGGTCGTGACGGCAATTTGACGGATGCAGTCGTTTTCACGAATAGCGGCAATAATGTCAGGAAAGTCACGACGAAGTGAGGGCTCTCCGCCCGTCAGGCGCACTTTTTCCGTGCCGAGTTCAGAAAATGCGCGCGTGACGCGCCGCACTTCTGGCACGGAGAGAAATCCGTTATTGGTGACGCTGCCGGGTTTGTAACCGTTCGGCAGGCAATAGGTGCAACGGAAGTTGCACACATCGGTAATCGACAGACGTAAATAGAAAAACTTACGCGCGAAAGCATCAGTGAGTTGTGAAGCCATGTACACCTTTCCAGATACGGGAGGCACAGTCATTTCTTTCTGTACCCTGGTGGCGAAACCGCCACGGCCAGGGCGCCATATCATGTGACACAGGCGCCAGGGCTAGAGTGTATGTTTTCATCAGCGAAAACGTGGGTTATGCCGATAGTAGCGCGGAAATGGCACTTCCGCCATTTTGCTTTCGCTGTATAATTATATATATAGCGTCATTATCGTGCACTTTCACTACAGGATACGTAAAACGCAACATTTCACATTGATATACGTCATTTTGACGAGCGTAGGGCATCGTCTTTTAGGGGTAGTTAGGTTACTGTTACGCGATCATCAGGATAAGGAATTTGTATGCGCAATCGCACTTTTGCGGATCTTGACCGTGTCGTTGCTCTCGGCGGAGGGCACGGGCTGGGACGCGTTATGTCATCGTTATCGTCGCTGGGTTCCCGGCTGACCGGTATTGTGACAACCACGGATAACGGCGGTTCAACGGGACGTATTCGTCGTGCAGAAGGCGGCATCGCCTGGGGCGACATGCGCAACTGTCTTAATCAATTAATTACCGAGCAAAGCGTCGCTTCGGCGATGTTTGAATATCGTTTTAGCGGCAACGGTGAACTTTCGGGACATAACCTCGGAAATCTGATGTTAAAGGCGCTGGATCACCTGAGCGTCAGGCCTCTCGAAGCCATCAATTTGATCAGAAATCTGCTGAAAGTCGACGCATTCCTTATCCCAATGTCAGAACAACCCGTCGATTTGATGGCGATTGATATGGATGGCCATGAAGTTTACGGCGAGGTGAATATCGATCAGCTTGTGGTGCCGCCAAAAGAGCTGATGACCTATCCCAATGTTCCTGCCACGCGTGAAGCGATCGAAGCCATTGCGGAGGCCGATCTGATCCTGATTGGCCCTGGCAGCTTTTACACCAGTCTGATGCCGCTTTTGCTGGTAAAAGAGCTGGCACAAGCGCTGCGCAGAACCCCTGCGCCCATGGTGTATATCGGCAATCTGGGGCGCGAGCTGAGCCCTGCCGCCGCCAGCCTGTCACTGGCAGATAAACTGCACCTGATGGAACAATATGTCGGGAAGAAGATCATCGACGGTGCCGTCGTAGGGCCCGGCGTGGATATTTCAGGTATGGAAGGCCGCGTCGTGGTGCAGGAGCCGCTGGAAGCGAGCGATATCAAATATCGCCACGATCGCCATCTACTGCGCCTGGCGCTGGAAAAAGCGATACAGGAGTTAGGTTAGAGAGAATCATCTTGCAAATCATCAACTTGCGGGGAATTCTTAGCCCAAAGAAACAGTAAAAATCCGCCTTCATAGAAGGCGGCATTGATTGCGCCCTAAAAGGGCGTACCCAAACCTTAAAAAGAAGTCTCTACCAGTCCTGTTGGATTTAAATCCGAAGACAATAAGGCAGAGCCAAAATCTGTTGATGACCACGCCAGCAGGACGTGGTTTTCAGTTGGCAATAAAAATGGCAGCCACGCGCTGCCATTTTGCTTTGAGCTACGACGCCGCGATAAACAGTTCCCGCAGCTGATGAAGCTGATCGCGGATTTGCGCGGCTTCTTCGAACTCCAGGTTTTGTGCGTGCTGCATCATCTGCCCTTCCAGTTCGTGAATTTTCTGCTGCAGCGCTTTTGGCGTCAGCACCAGTTCAACCGGATCGGCCTCAACCGGAGAGCGCGATTTGCCGCGGCCTTTGGCTTTGGTTTTCGCCAGCCCCTGGCCGAGCGCCAGTATATCCACCACTTTCTTGTTCAAGCCCTGCGGCACAATGCCGTTATCCAGATTGTACTGATGCTGCTTCTCGCGGCGACGTTCCGTTTCGCTAATCGCTTTCGCCATCGACGCCGTAATTTTATCGCCGTACAGAATGGCTTTACCGTTGATGTTACGCGCCGCACGGCCAATGGTCTGAATAAGCGAGCGCTCGGAGCGCAGGAAGCCCTCTTTATCGGCATCCAGAATCGCCACCAGCGATACCTCTGGCATATCCAGGCCTTCTCGTAACAAGTTAATCCCGACCAGCACGTCAAATTCGCCAAGGCGCAAATCGCGAATGATCTCCATACGCTCGACGGTGTCGATATCCGAGTGCAGATAACGCACGCGCTCGCCGTGCTCTTCAAGATACTCGGTCAGATCTTCCGCCATACGCTTGGTGAGCGTGGTGACCAGCACGCGTTCGTTGATCGTCGCGCGCGCACGGATTTCAGAAAGCAGATCGTCCACCTGCGTGCCCACAGGACGCACCTCGATAATGGGATCCAGCAGGCCGGTCGGGCGCACCACCTGATCCACCACATCCTCGCCAGATTTTTCCAGCTCGTAGTTGCCGGGCGTCGCAGAGACATAGATGGTCTGCGGGGCCAGCGCTTCGAACTCTTCGAACTTCATTGGACGGTTATCCAGCGCCGACGGCAGACGGAAACCATATTCCACCAGCGTCTCTTTACGCGCACGGTCGCCACGGTACATACCACCGATTTGCGGAATGGTTACGTGGGATTCGTCCACCACCAACAGTCCATCGGCAGGCAGATAATCAAACAGCGTCGGCGGCGCTTCACCGGGACCACGGCCCGAAAGGTAGCGTGAGTAGTTTTCGATACCCGAGCAGTAGCCCAGCTCGTTCATCATCTCCAGATCGAACTGCGTACGCTGGCTCAAACGCTGCTCTTCGAGCAGTTTATTATTTTCCAGCAGCACTTTTCGTCGCTCGGCCAGTTCGACTTTAATGTCTTCCATCGCCTGGACAATGCGCTCGCGCGGGGTGACGTAGTGCGTTTTGGGGTAGACGGTGAAGCGCTGAATCACTGAATCAACATGGCCGGTCAGCGGATCAAAAAGCGACAGCCGCTCGACTTCTTCATCAAAAAGCTCAACGCGTAACGCCAGATCGTCGGATTCCGCCGGGAAGATATCAATCACTTCGCCCCGCACGCGGAACGTCCCGCGCTGGAACGCCTGATCGTTACGGGCATATTGCAGCTCGGCCAGACGTCGCAAAATGGCGCGCTGATCGATGATCATCCCGTTGGTGAGGTGCAACATCATTTTCAGATACAGATCGGGATCGCCCAGACCGTAAATAGCGGACACAGAGGCCACCACAATGACGTCTCGACGCTCAAGCAAGGCCTTGGTCGCCGACAGACGCATCTGTTCGATATGCTCGTTCACAGACGCGTCTTTCTCGATAAACGTATCTGAGCTCGGGACGTAGGCTTCGGGTTGATAATAATCGTAGTAGGAGACGAAATATTCCACGGCGTTATCCGGGAAGAACTCTTTCATCTCACCATAAAGCTGTGCCGCCAGCGTTTTGTTGGGTGCCAGCACCATCGTGGGGCGCTGCAAATCGGCAATCACGTTGGCGACGGTAAATGTTTTACCCGACCCGGTTACGCCCAGCAGCGTTTGATGTGCAAGCCCATCTTCCAGCCCCTCTTTCAGACGACGGATCGCCTCCGGCTGATCGCCAGAAGGACGGAAGGCAGAATTCAATTTGAACATTTTACTCATGGGCAACAACCTGATGACGATAAAAGCGGCAGGTGAGTAATTTTACTCGTGACTGGCAAATTTGCCAGTAAAAAATACTGGATGTAATTCCAGTAGCATGTAACGATATTTGGTACTGCATCCGGTGAATCAGCGAAAAAGTGGTCAATATCCAGACTACGACACGATAAAACACTAGCCTGAAGGGCTTATCCCCAGAACATTTCCATTTTTAACCTTTGTCAAGCTGGGTAAGGGCAGATTTATGGCCGCAGATGACACTTTCATTACAGTGATTGCTTTTGTCTAACACATTAATTAATAGAAGATATTTCTTAAAGCCGCGTTTCGCATCAATTCATGCGCAGGCCGCGTATTCTCTCGCTTACCTGAAGTTTTCTAACCCTAATGCACATGGTTATCCACAGGAATAGTGGATAACTGCTTCCAGCCCACGTAGACAGCCACTCCGCAAAGTCCCGGTTTTTCCCAAAAGCCGGTCCGTAAAAAATATTTATAGCTCTTTTTCGATGATTAACAGTTGAGCAGATCATATACGGCTGGTGAGATCTTACTCACATTTCCTCGATCCTCGCTGCACCACGACTCACCCTCGGTGGCACTGAAGGTGTGCAATTCCGCGCCTGTGCATCACATTAGCAGTGACATAATCCGAAAAAAGCACCTTATTCGATTCACTTTTCGTATATGGCAAGGGTTTTGCAGAATCATTATGACATCTCGCCCACGCGTTTTTTACGGAGTGAATTATGCTGAGTCTGCGCGCAATAAATCAGTTTTACGGGAGCGAACACACGCTGTGGAACATTGATCTCGATTTGCCGCCAGGAATGTGTACAGGCGTGGTCGGGCTGCCCGGCATGGGGAAAACGACCCTGATCAACTGCATCACCGGGCAACTTCCGGTGGAGAGCGGCTCCATTATCTGGCATGAAGCGGGTGCGCCACCGCAGGACTTGTTGGGCGCTGCGCGTGAGCACAGCGAATTACCGGGGATCGGGTATGTCACGCAGGATCGACGGATATTTTCGCAGCTCACGGTTGAAGAAAATTTGCATGTCGCGATGCGCGCCCAGGGGAAATCCGACGCGACGGCCAGCAGCGAAATGTACGATCTGTTGCCGCAGCTGTGGCCGCTGCGACAGGCCCGTGCGATGGGATTATCTCCGGATGACAAATATCAGCTGGCGCTGGCAAATGCGCTGGTCAGCCGCCCTCGCCTGCTGATTCTGGACGAACCGATGCACGGTGCCAGCCCGACGTTTACCCACAGACTGGGATTGCTTTTGGCGCGTTTAAATCGAGATTTGGGCATGACGGTTTTACTGGCGGAACAGCAGCTGTCGTTTATCCACCGTGTCGCCGACCGTTTTTGCATGCTGTACCGCGGACGTAACGTGGCGCAGGGCCACGTTAATGAGCTCAATGACGAACTTATTGCCCACTGGATGACGCTGGATGCAAGGCGCTGAGATCGAGATAGTGTCCGGTTTCCGCGTTTTCTGCCCCGTCGGCAAGCCACGGAATTTCGCCGAGAAAGGGCGCATGAATCCGGTGTTTAAGCGTCGCCAGATACTCATGATGGCGTTTTCCCGGCGCAACCACATCGTTGGCTATCCAGCCTGCGAGACGCATGCCTGACTGTTTTACCGCTAATGCGGTGAGCATCGCATGATTAATACAGCCCAGTTTGATACCAACGACCAGAATAACCGGCAATTGTTCGCCCGCCACCCAGTCGGCAAAAGTCAGATCATCACTGAGCGGGGTAAACCAGCCACCCGCCCCTTCAACCAGCACCCATTCAGCCTGCTCCTCCAGCGCCCGAAGGCCCGCAGAGAGCACAGAAAAAGAGATTGGGCGCTGCTCATCATGGCTCACAATGTGCGGCGAGGTCGGTTCCGCAAAGGTGTAGGGATTTACCGCCTGATACGACAGCGCCACGCTGCTGTTTCGTTGCAGCGCTAACGCGTCGGTGTTGCGCAGCCCTTCTGCCGTCATCTCGCTGCCAGAGGCGACCGGTTTATATCCGACGGTTTTGAATCCCTGTAAACGCGCGGCCTGCAGTAATGCACTGCTGGCCACGGTTTTCCCCACTTCGGTGTCGGTTCCGGTGACAAAATAGCGTTCAATCACGTTCGATAATTCCATGGAAAAGTTGATAAGAGAGCGGGAATTCACCCCGCGGCTGCGGCCAGGCTAACTCCAGCCGCTGGAGCTCGCCGCGCGTCAGCGGTTTGCGCCCGCGCCCGGCATGCAAATGCGTGGCGCCAATGCCCTTCAGGGAACGCATGGCGCTGAGCGCATCCACAAACGTCAGCGTCACCGTCTGCGTGGTCGCGCGATATCGCCAGCCCCGCATGGCGGAAATCACCTCTGCCTCGGGCAAGAACCGGTTGGCATGAGGCCGTTCATCCACGGCCTGCCACGCCTGATTAAGTTCCGGCAGCGAGTGTGCCAGCAGCGTGGTAAAGGCCAGCGTACCGCCAGGACGCGTGACCCGATACAGCTCCCGCAGCGCTTGCGAGAGACTGGCGCACCATTGCACGGCCAGGTGGCTCCAGACCAGGTCAAACTGCGCGTCAGGCAAGGCCATGGATTCAATATCCCCCACCCGATAATCGTCCGCCGCCTGCTGATAGCGGGCCTGTTCGATCATCTGCGGCGAGAGGTCGAGTGCCGTGACGTGACTGCCTCTTTCCCGCCAGACGCGGCTGTTTGCCCCCGGTCCGCAACCGGCATCCAGCACCGCATTAAAGCGTTTATCACCGAGAAACGCGTACAGCCCCTGCGCGCTCTGGCGCTGGAGTTCATCGTGTTGCGAATAGCACCGCGCCGCCCGGCCAAAGGCGGACGCGATGGCCTGCTTATTAACCTGCGGCATACAGCGCCTCCAGCACGTTATCGATGTCCTGCGTCTGGTGCGCGGCCGTCAGCGTCAGACGCAGCCGCGCGCTTCCCGCCGGTACGGTTGGCGGACGAATCGCCGTCACCCACATATTCCGCGCACGCAGCTGTTCCGCCAGCGCCAGCGCACGACTGTTTTCCCCCACGATCAGAGGCTGAATCGCGCTGTGTGAATCGGTTGTCTGATACGGCAACTCTCGTGCGCCTGCGCGGAAACGCTGAATGAGCGCCGCCAGCGTTTGCCGCCGCTGCTCACCGTCATCGCTTCGAATAACCCTCAACGCGGCCTGAAGCGCCACGGCCTGTGCAGGCGGCATGCTGGTGCTGTAGATCAGATGTCGTGCGAACTGCAGCAGATAATCCGCAACGGAATCGCTGCATAGCACCGCCGCACCGCTTACGCCAAAGCCTTTGCCGAAGGTCACGACCAGGATCTCCGGCTGGACGTTTTGGCTGAATGCGCTGCCGCGCCCTTCGTCCCCCATAACGCCAATTCCGTGGGCATCATCGACCAACATCCAGGCGTTATGCCGCTGAGCGGTTGCCTGCACATCGCATAACGGCGCGCTGTCGCCGTCCATGCTAAATACCCCTTCCGTCACCACCAGCTGTTGCCCGTCGCAGGGCTTTTCCAGCAGCGTACTGAGCTGGGAGGCGTCGTTGTGCGCAAAGCGGCGCAATTGAGCGGGGCTGAGATGTGCCGCTTCCAGCAGCGATGCGTGGCTCAAACGATCGGCAACTATCCGATCGTCTTTTTCCATCAGGGCGCTAATCAGCGCCTGATTTGCGGCGAATCCCGAGATAAACAGCAGCGCGCGGGAATAGCCGAGCCAGTCGGCGAGCGACGCCTCCAGGGCATGATGCGCCGTGGTGTAACCGCTGACGTGACCGGAGCCGCCGCTGCCGACGCCGTACTGCTCAGCCCCCTCTTGCCAGGCGCGAACGATCGCCGGGTGCTGGCTCAGGCCAAGGTAATCATTGCTGGAGAAATTGCAGAACTGACGCTGTTCGCGGATAAGAAAGCGGCCAGCACCGCCCTCCACAACCGTACGCACGCGAAAAGCCTCTGCCGCCCGGCGTTTCTCCAGCGCAGTTGTGATGCGCTGCTGCCAGGTCATACGGTGGCCGCGTTGTAATACTGTTCGGTATCGGCGTTGAAAAGCTGCTGCTCCAGGCGTTGCTGCTGTTCGTTATCGCCCGTCAGCACGTCCGTTTGGGTCGGGTTCAGCCCCAGCTTGCGGAACAACTGAACGTCTTTGTCCTCTTCCGGGTTTGGCGTCGTCAACAGTTTGCAGCCGTAGAAAATAGAGTTCGCGCCCGCCATAAAGCACATCGCCTGCGTCTGCTCGCTCATCTGCTCGCGACCCGCAGAGAGGCGCACGAAAGAGGTTGGCATCATGATGCGCGCCACGGCGATGGTGCGAATAAAATCGAACGCGTCCACGTCGTCGTTATCGGCCATCGGCGTGCCTTTGACTTTCACCAGCATGTTGATTGGCACGCTTTCCGGTGGCGTCGGTAAATTGGCCAGCTGTAACAGCAGACCGGCGCGATCGTTCACGGTTTCGCCCAGGCCAACAATACCGCCAGAACAGACTTTGATCCCCGCATCGCGCACTTTTTCCAGCGTATCCAGGCGCTCCTGATAGGTACGCGTGGTAATAATATTGCCGTAGAATTCCGGTGAGGTATCGAGGTTGTGATTGTAGTAATCCAGCCCTGCCGCCGACAGGCGCTGCGCCTGGCTGTCATTGAGCGTGCCAAGCGTCATGCACGCCTCCAGCCCCATCTCTTTAACGCCCTGAACCATTTGTTCCAGATACGGCATATCGCGATCGTGTGGGTTTTTCCACGCTGCACCCATGCAGAAACGAGTCGAGCCGGCATTTTTGGCCTTCCGTGCCGAGTCCAGCACCTGCTCAACTTCCATCAGGCGTTCGGCTTCCAGCCCGGTTTTGTAGCGCGCGCTTTGCGGGCAATATTTGCAATCTTCCGGGCACGCCCCGGTTTTGATCGACAGCAGCGTGCTGACCTGGACATGGCGCGGGTCGAAGTGCTGACGGTGGATCTGCTGCGCTTCAAACATCAGTTCCAGGAAAGGTTTATTAAATAATTCGGTGACCTGCGACATTGTCCAGCGAGTGTGGTGAGCCATTGGGCTTCTCCAAAGGGTTTTGTTAATTATCGGTTCTGCGTATAATCGTAAACCTAAATTAATACAAAATGGTTTACAAGTCGATTATGTTACAAGACGATCTCGCCTTCGATCAACGCCATATCTGGCACCCTTACACGTCAATGAGTCAGCCTTTGCCCGTTTATCCGGTGGCGTCTGCGCACGGCTGCGAGCTGCATCTCACGACGGGCGAAACGCTGATCGACGGGATGTCATCGTGGTGGGCGACCATTCATGGCTACAACCACCCGCGCCTGAACGCGGCAATGAAAACGCAAATCGACCAGATGTCACATGTGATGTTTGGCGGAATCACTCACCAGTCTGCGATTACTCTGTGCCGTCGTCTGGTGGCGATGACGCCGGAAAATCTGGAATGCGTTTTCCTTGCCGATTCGGGTTCGGTCGCGGTCGAAGTGGCGATGAAAATGGCGTTGCAGTACTGGCATGCGAAGGGCGAAACGCGCCAGCGGTTTCTGACGTTCCGCAACGGCTATCACGGTGATACGTTTGGCGCGATGTCGGTCTGCGATCCGGACAATTCAATGCACAGCTTGTGGAAGGGATATCTCCCGGAAAACCTGTTTGCGCCCGCCCCGCAAAGTCGTTTTGACGGTGAATGGGATGAGGCCGATATGGTTGGGTTTGCGCGAATAATGGCGGCGCATCGCCAGGATATCGCCGCCGTGATTCTGGAGCCCATCGTTCAGGGCGCAGGCGGCATGCGGATGTATCACCCTGAGTGGCTAAAACGCATCCGCAAGATGTGCGACCGCGAAGGCATCCTGCTGATTGCCGATGAGATCGCCACCGGATTTGGTCGCACCGGCAAACTGTTCGCCTGTGAACATGCGGGCATCGCGCCGGATATTTTGTGTCTCGGTAAAGCGTTGACGGGCGGGACGATGACCCTTTCTGCGACGATCACCACGCGTCATGTTGCCGAAACCATCAGCGACGGTGAAGCGGGCTGCTTTATGCACGGTCCCACGTTTATGGGGAATCCACTTGCGTGCGCGGCGGCCAGCGAAAGCCTGGCGATCCTTGAAAGCGGGGAGTGGCAGGCGCAAGTTGCGGCTATCGAAGCGCAGCTCAAACGGGAACTGACGAAGGCAAAAGCGTCTGAATGTGTGGCGGACGTGCGCGTTCTGGGCGCGATTGGCGTGGTGGAAACCCGCTATCCGGTGAACATGGCCGCGTTGCAGCGTTTCTTCGTCGATCAGGGGGTGTGGGTGCGTCCGTTCGGCAAACTGATTTATCTGATGCCGCCGTACCTCATCACCGCAGAGCAGTTGCAAAAACTGACTGACGCCGTGGTCGACGCGGTGAATTATCCCGATCACTTTGTGATGTAATCCAGGATGCAAAACGACGCCCGGCCAGACAAGTCTGCCGGGCGTTTTTTTATAACACGGGCGGCAACAGCGCCACCAGACGTCCCTCATCCAGCAGTTCCATCGCCTTTTCGATGTCCGGCGCGAAGAAACGGTCATCGTCGTAGTGTGAAACGGCCTCGCGCAGCATCTGGCGCGCCTGCTCCAGCAAGGGGCTGGATTTTAGCCCTTCGCGCAAATCAATACCCTGAACCGCCGCGAGCCACTCTACCGCCAGCACGCCCCGCGTATTCGACGCCATTTCCCACAGGCGACGCCCTGCGGCCGGTGCCATAGAGACGTGATCTTCCTGATTCGCCGAGGTCGGCAGACTGTCGACGCTGTGCGGATGCGACAGGGCTTTATTTTCGCTCGCCAGCGCCGCCGCCGTGACTTGGGCAATCATAAACCCGGAGTTGACGCCGCCGTTACGCACCAGGAACGGCGGCAGCTGCGACATGTGTTTATCCATCATTAACGCGATACGGCGCTCGGATAATGCGCCGATTTCGGCAATCGCCAGCGCCAGATTATCCGCCGCCATCGCCACCGGCTCAGCGTGGAAATTGCCGCCGGAAACCACTTCATTTTGCTCGGCAAACACCAGCGGGTTATCGGAGACCGCGTTGGACTCAATAAGTAAAACCTCTGCGGCGTTCCGCAGCTGGGTTAAACACGCGCCCATCACCTGCGGCTGACAGCGCAGCGAATACGGGTCCTGCACTTTGTCGCAGTTATGATGAGAATCAGCGATTTCACTGGTATCCGTCAGCACATGGCGATACATCGCCGCCGCGTCAATTTGTCCGCGCTGGCCGCGCACCGCATGAATACGCGCATCAAATGGACTCCGTGAGCCGAGCACCGCTTCGGTCGTTAAGGCGCCGCACACCACCGCCGACGCGAACAGATCTTCGGCTTCGAATAATCCACGCAGCGCAAACGCGGTTGACGCCTGGGTACCGTTCAGCAGCGCCAGGCCCTCTTTCGCGGCGAGGGTAATCGGCTCCAGTCCTGCCTTTTTCAGTGCGTCTTTGGCGGGCAGCCATTCGCCCTGCCAGCGGGCTTTGCCCTCGCCGAGCAACAGCAACGACATATGGGCCAGCGGGGCCAAATCGCCCGACGCGCCAACGGAACCTTTCGACGGGATCCACGGATACACCTGAGCATTCACCAGCGCAATCAGCGCCTGAATCACGCTCAGCCGGATGCCGGAAAAACCGCGCGCCAGACTGTTGATTTTCAGCACCATCATCAGGCGCACCATGCTGTCGTCCAGTGGAGCACCTACGCCCGCGGCATGCGACAGCACCAGCGAGCGCTGGAGATTTTCCAGGTCGTGCGTGGCAATGCGCGTCTGCGCCAGCAGGCCAAAACCGGTGTTAATGCCGTAAGCCGTCCGGTCTTCCGCCACGATCGCTTCGACGCAGGCCACGCTTTGGTTGATGGCTTCATGCGCTTTTTCATCCAGTGCCAGCGGGGTCGGGTGGCGCCAGACGTTGCGCAGCTGTTTCAGCGTCAGCGCGCCAGGAGTAAGGGTTAACGCGTTCATCAGTGCTTTCCTTGTGTGGCGGCAATCATCGGCAGATTCAGTCCCTGCTCTTTGGCGCAGTCAATCGCGATGTCGTAACCCGCATCAGCATGGCGCATCACGCCTGTCGCCGGGTCGTTATGTAATACGCGAGCAATGCGCGCCGCAGCTTCGTCAGTGCCGTCGCAGACAATCACCATTCCCGCATGCTGAGAAAAGCCCATCCCCACGCCGCCGCCGTGGTGCAATGACACCCAGGTCGCCCCGCTGGCGGTGTTCAGCAGCGCGTTGAGCAACGGCCAGTCGGAGACCGCGTCGGAGCCGTCCTGCATCGCTTCGGTTTCGCGGTTTGGGCTGGCTACGGAACCTGAATCCAGATGGTCGCGGCCAATCACAATCGGCGCAGACACTTCACCGCTGCGCACCATTTCGTTAAACGCCAGGCCGAGCTTTTGTCGCCACTCCAGCCCCACCCAGCAGATACGCGCCGGTAAGCCCTGGAAGTTGATGCGCTCGCGGGCCATATCCAGCCAGTGATGCAGATGCGCGTCGTCGGCAACGATCTCTTTGACTTTGGCATCGGTTTTGTAGATATCTTCCGGGTCGCCGGAAAGCGCGACCCAGCGGAACGGGCCGATACCGCGGCAGAACAGCGGGCGAATATAGGCGGGGACGAAACCGGGGAAATCGAAGGCGTTTTCAACACCCATCTCTTTGGCCATCTGGCGGATATTGTTCCCGTAGTCGAAGGTCGGGACGCCCATTTTGCTAAACGCCAGCATCGCGCGAACGTGTTCAGCCATTGATTGTTTGGCGGCCAGAACGGTGCCTTCCGGATCGGTTTTCGCTTTTTGCTGGTACTCTTCCCAGCGCCAGCCGGTGGGCAGATAGCCGTGCAGCGGATCGTGGGCGCTGGTCTGGTCGGTCACCAGATCCGGGCGAACGCCGCGCGCGATCAGTTCCGGGACGATATCCGCCGCATTGCCGCACAGCGCAATCGACACGGTTTTGCCTTCGGACGTGTATTTGTTGATGCGCGCCAGCGCGTCGTCCAGATTGTCGGCCTGCTCATCGACATAGCGGGTGCGCAGACGGAAATCGATGCGGCTCTGCTGGCATTCAATGTTCAGGGAACATGCGCCCGCAAGCGTTGCGGCCAGCGGCTGTGCGCCGCCCATGCCGCCCAGTCCTGCGGTCAACACCCAGCGGCCTTTCAGTGAGCCGTTGTAGTGTTGGCGACTGGCTTCCACGAAGGTTTCGTAGGTGCCCTGCACAATTCCCTGACTGCCGATATAGATCCAACTGCCCGCGGTCATCTGGCCATACATCGCCAGCCCTTTCGCATCCAGTTCGTTAAAATGTTCCCACGTCGCCCAGTGCGGCACGAGGTTCGAGTTGGCAATCAGTACGCGCGGGGCATTTTTATGGGTTTTAAACACCCCCACCGGTTTGCCGGATTGCACCAGCAGGGTTTCGTCGCTTTCAAGATGGGTCAGAGAGTCCACAATGGCGTCGTAGCATTCCCAGTTGCGCGCTGCGCGACCGATGCCGCCGTACACCACCAGCTCATGCGGATTTTCAGCAACGTCGGGATCGAGATTGTTCATCAACATGCGCAGCGGCGCTTCGGTGAGCCAGCTTTTGGCTGTCAGCGTGGTGCCGCGTGGGGCGCGGATCTCCTGCTGACGGTATTTACCTGACGACATTGTGTGGTCCTCATACGGGATGAAAGATACAAATAGATATACTTGTATAGACAACCCCGCACAAGGTTGGATTTAACAAAAAAGATACAATTTTGTTATATTGCGTTAGCTATCACGCTTTTAAAACTTATGACATAAAGTGGCCCTGCAACCGGTAGCGATCCCCGGCAAACAGCAGCCGCGCGTGGGAGACAATTTGCGAGCCAGACCAGGTGCGACGGCGGATCAGCAGGCACGGATCGTGCTCTTTGATGCGCAGCATTTCACACTCCTGCAACGTAGCGCGTACCGCTTCGACGATGTGTTCGCCTTCGGTCAGCGGAGCAACCTGCGACAGCCAGGCATGCGGCGTGGTCTGGGTGTAATCCTGTTCGAGATAGTCCGGCACGCGTGCCGCATTGACGCAGCGGTCTTCAATTTGCACCGGGATGTCGTTCTCGAAATGCACCATTACCGAGTGAAAAATCCGCGTCCCCTCATTGACGTTCAGCGCCAACGCCTGTTCAGCGCTGGCCTGCGTCTCTTCAAGAATTAACACCTCGCAATGATGCTGATGATTTCGCGCGGCGATCTCATCGGCGATGCTGCGGATCGCAAAAAGCGCAGACTCCCCTTTTGGCTCGGCGACAAAAGTCCCGACCCCCTGCAATCGCACCAGCATACCCTCGTCGGTCAGTTCCCGCAGCGCGCGGTTGATGGTCATGCGGCTAAAACCAAACTGCGCCACCAGCTCCGCTTCGGATGGAATGCGGTCGTGTGGCTTCCAGACGCCCGCGGCGATTTTCTCGCTGATCGCCTGTTTCACCTTTTCGTAAAAAGGCGCGGGCGCGCTGGGTGGCTGATTCGGTGAGCGTGTAAACATCGTGACTCCTCTAAACGTGTTATGCCCACCAGTGAGCAATTTGCCAGGCCAAACGCGCAGCCAATCGTGCGCCCTGACCATCGCGATCGTACGACGGATTAAACTCCACCAAATCAGCGGCCTGCAGCTTTCCGCTACGACAGATCTGCTCAATCACCGGCATAAGATCCATGGCCGGAATACCAAGCGCTGCCGGAGCCGAGACTGCGGGCATTTCACCCGCGGGCAGGACGTCCAGATCGAGGGTGAGATACACGCGATCCGCCTGCGCTAAAACGGCGTCCAGTGTGGATAACGCATCGCGGCGAAAATGCAGATCGTCCACCAGCGTGACGTTCAGGCGAACCGCTTCATCCCACAGCGCCTGGGTATTCGCCGCGCGGCTGACGCCAAAGCACGCGTACTGAAATTCACGCTGCTGCGCTTCGCAGTACTGCGCAAGCTGGCGGAACGGCGTGCCGGAAGTCGCCCTTTCGGCTTTGCGCAAATCGAGATGCGCATCGAGATTAATGATAACGACGCGTTCATCAGGAAACGCATCCAGCACGCCGCGCCCGTGCGCCCAGGCGGTTTCATGCCCGCCGCCAAATACCAGCGTGCGCATCCCCGCGTGCTGACAGGATTTCACCCCGTCGCTGAGCGCTTGCTGCGCGGGTTCAAGCTGGTCTGCTTCAACGGTGATCGTCCCCATATCCACCAGCCGATCGTGCCCGTGATGGCTGGCCATATTCGCCAGCGCCTTGCGCAGCACGTCGGGTGCGTGCGCCGCGCCAGGTCTGCCGTGATTGCGCTTCACCCCCTCATCGCTGGCAAAACCGAGCAATGCAATACCTGAACTTACCGGAATAAAATGTTCAGCCTGGCGTAGCGTCTGGAAAATACGCAGGGCGTTGCTGGCCTCGGCGCGATCGTCTCGCCCTTGCCAGATTTCAGAGGGCGTTGGTCGCCAGAAATTCATGTTATTTTCCCACGAAAAACACGTTGATACAGCGGGTTACGACCTGGCTCATACACCATTTCCACCGGCCGTTCGGCATCCCAGACAATAAAATCGGCGACAAATCCGTCTTTTAATTGCCCGTGTGTGGCGCCGCGTCCCAGCGCCTGCGCGGCATGGCGCGTCACGCCAGCCCATGCTTCTTCCGGCGTTAAGCCAAACTGGACACAGGCCATGTTCATCGCCAGATGCAGGCTGGCAAACGGGCTGGTGCCGGGGTTGTAGTCGGTCGCCACGGCGATCGGCACGCCCTGTTTTCGCAGCTGTTCAACCGGTGGGCGCTGGCGCTCCTGTAAGAAATAGAACGCGCCCGGTAGCAATACCGCTACCGTGCCGTTTTGCGCCATCGCGGCAACGCCCGCGTCGTCCAGATATTCGATATGATCGGCGGACAAGCCTTTATAGCGGCTGACAAGTGCCGCACCGCCAAGGTTTGAAAGCTGCTCGACGTGGCCTTTGACGGGGATGCCCAGCGCCGCAGCGGCCTGAAAAACCCGCTCGGTTTGTGCAGGGGTAAACCCGACGTTTTCACAAAACACATCCACCGCTTCAAAGACGTTCTGCTTCCAGAGTGTGGGCATGATTTGCTCGCAAACCAGCGTCAGATAAGCATCCGGATCGTGACGGTATTCAGCTGGTACCGCGTGCGCCGCCAGCAGCGTCGGGCTTATCTCGACCGGATTGTTTTGTGCGAGCTGTTGCGCCACGCGCAGCATTTTCGCTTCGGCCTCGTGATTCAGACCGTAACCGGATTTGATCTCAAGCGTGGTGACGCCCTCTTGCATCAGGCGTTGCAGCCGCTGTTGCGCCAGCGTCAACAGCGTTTCCGCCGAGCTTGCACGCGTCGCCGTGACCGTGGCGTTAATTCCGCCGCCCTGCGCACTGATCGTTTGATATGAGACGCCATTAAGACGCTGCTCCCACTCGGCGGCGCGGTCGCCGCCGAACACCAAATGGGTATGACAGTCAATCAGGCCCGGCGTGACCAGCCGCCCTCCAAGGTCAATCTGATTCGCGTGATTTACCGGGATGTCAGCTTCAGGAATCAGCGCAAGGATTTTCTCGCCGCGTACAATTAATGCGACGTTTTCCTGCATACCGTAAGGCTCAGGATTGTCCGGATTCAGGGTTGCCAGCCGTGCGTGATGCCAGATAACGTCATCGGGATGAAGCTGCTGCATAGGACGTCCGCTTGTCATGAGTTGTATAGACATTTATTTTCATTCGATTGCCCCTGTCAACCCGCTTTATCGAAAATGTTATTTATTTGTGACGACTTCCGCGGCTGTCGCAGGTGAAAAAGAGAACTTTTTGCCTTTTCATCTTCCCGTTTCGCTCAACTTAGTATAAAAAAGCAGGCTATTTCGATTATCCCGTTAAGACTCGCGAAGCAAGGAGCTTTCCCTTGAACATTTCCAGGATTTCCCGTCTGGCGTTGGCGCTCGCATTTGGCGTGACGTTATCCGCCTGTAGCTCAACGCCTGCGGATCAGTTGCCTTCTGAGCAAGCCGCACCAGGTACGGCGTCTCGCCCTATTCTGTCTGCTGGCGAAGCAAAGAACTTCACCGCTGCACATTATTATTCAGCAATGGATCCAAACGCTGCGCCGTGGACGCCCTCCTCTATTCGTCTGCCTGAGCAGCCAAACTTCGTGGTTGGGCCAGCAGGCGCGCAGGGCGTGACGCACACCAGCATTCAGGCTGCGGTTGACGCGGCTATCACCAAGCACAGCGCGTCTCGCCAGTACATTGCGATTTTACCGGGTGAATACGAAGGAACCGTTTATGTTCCTGCTGCACCGGGCAGCATCACTCTTTATGGTACCGGTGAGAAAGCGGTTGATGTGAAAATTGGCCTGGCGATCGACTCCGAAATCGACCGTAACACCTGGCGTCATCTGGTGAATCCGGCCGGTAAATACATGCCAGGCAAACCGGCGTGGTATATGTTCGACAACTGCCAGAGCAAGCAAAGCGCGACCGTGGGCGTGATGTGTTCTGCGGTAGTCTGGTCACAGAACAACGGTCTGCAGTTGCAAAACCTGACCATCCAGAACACCGTGGGTGACAGCGTGGATGCGGGTAATCATCAGGCGGTTGCCCTGCGTACTGACGGCGATCGGGTGCAGATCAATAACGTGAATATTCTGGGTCGCCAGAACACCTTCTTTGTGACCAACAGCGGCGTGCAGAACACGCTGCAAAATAACCGTCTGACGCGCACTCAGGTCACCAATAGCTACATTGAAGGCGATGTGGATATTGTGTCTGGTCGTGGCGCGGTGGTGTTTGATAACACCGAATTCCGCGTCGTGAACAGCCGCACCCAGCAGGAAGGTTACGTATTTGCACCTGCAACGCTGTCCAACATGTTCTACGGCTTCCTGGCTATCAACAGCCGCTTCACCGCATCCGGTGACGGCGTGGCGCAGCTGGGTCGTTCTCTGGATGTGGATTCGGCGACCAACGGTCAGGTCGTGATTCGCGACAGCGTGATCAACGAAGGCTTTAACATGGCAAAACCGTGGGCCGATGCCGCTGTCTCCAAACGTCCGTTCTCCGGCAACACCGGCGCGGTGGATGATAAAGGCAACGTGCAGCGCAATCTGAATGACGCTAACTTCAACCGCATGTGGGAGTTCAACAACCGCGGCGTGGGCAGTAAAGTCGTGGCTGAGCCGAAGAAGTAATCCGATCTCCGGACATAAAAAAACCTCGCATTAGCGAGGTTTTTTATTTTCTATCGCTTAGTGTGCGTTAACCACCACCCACATTGGGCCTTGACCAACCGCATAGCGACCTTTCTCTTCCAGCAGTCCCTGTACGCCTTTAATTTCATACAGCACGATGTGATGAGATTTCTGCCCCGCCGCAATCAGGAATTTGCCGCTGTTATCGATATTAAAGCCGCGCGGCTGGGTTTCGGTTGGCTGGAAGCCTTCGATTGCCAGCACGCTGCCGTCTTCAGAGATGCTGAACACGGTGATCAGACTCGAAGTGCGATCGCAGGCGTACAGATGACGGCCATCCGGGGTGATATGAATATCTGCCGCCCAGCGGGTGTCGGCAAAGTCCGCAGGCATCATATCCAGCGTCTGGATGCACTCGATCTGGCCGTTTGGATTGCGCAGTTCCCACACGTCAACGGAGCTGTTTAGCTCATTTACCACGTAGGCGTACTGCTGATTTGGATGGAACACCATGTGACGCGGACCTGCGCCCTCAACGGTGGTGACTTCTGCCGGGTTCTGCGCCTGCAGGTGGCCGTCGTCGCTGAGCGTGAACAGGCAAATGCGATCCTGCTTCAGCGCGGGAACCCACAGCGTGCGGTTATCAGGTGAGATGTTCGCGGAGTGACAGCCTTCCAGCCCTTCGACAATATCCACGGTTTCAACCGGAATGCCCTCTTCCAGACGCGTCACGCTGACGCTGCCCGCATTGTAAGATCCGCTGAAAATGAAACGACCCTGACGATCGGTGGAGATATGCGTCGGGCTGCCCGGCAGTGGCGCTTCGGCGGTGTAGGTCAGCGCACCATCGTCCGGGGAAATGCGGTAAGCCAGAACGCGGAATTCAGGACGCACGCCAACATACAAAAAACGTTTATCCGGACTGACGACCATTGGCTGGACTTGCCCAGGCACATCGACAACCTGCACCAGCGTGAGCGAGCCTTCGGTATTCAGACGCCAGACGTGGATCTGCTGGCTTTCAGGACTGGCGGTATAAACGGTTTGTTTCATGAATTCTCCTTTCCTCACTGCGCGTGAAAGTAATTAACTTTTAACGGTGAATGCTGAATTCTAGCCTGGCATTTTGCCGGCATCCTCTCTCGGTGTACCATCCCAGAAGACGTTAAATTCAATATTAACCCGGAAGAACAAATGACCTCGCGTGTGATTGCACTGGATTTAGACGGTACACTGCTAACCCCTCAAAAAACCCTGCTTCCCTCTTCGCTTGAAGCACTTAAACGTGCCCAGGAAGCGGGATATCAACTCCTGATCGTCACGGGTCGACATCACGTTGCCATTCATCCTTTTTATCAGGCACTGGCGTTAGATACACCTGCAATTTGTTGTAACGGGACTTATTTGTATGATTATCAAACAAAAAAGGTTCTTGAGTCCGATCCGCTGCCTGTCACTCAGGCGCTGCAACTGATTGACCTGCTGGATGAACACGCCGTACACGGGCTGATGTACGTTGACGATGCGATGCTGTATGAACGCCCAACCGGGCATGTGATCCGCACCCGCAACTGGGCGCTGACGCTGCCTGAAGCCCAGCGCCCGGTGTTTACCCAGGTATCTACTTTGCGTCAGGCCGCGCAGGAGGTGAATGCTATCTGGAAATTCGCGTTGACGGATGAAAACACGCAAAAGCTGAATGAATTCGCGGCGCACGTGGAGCAAACGCTGGGGCTGGCGTGCGAGTGGTCGTGGCACGATCAGGTAGATATCGCCCGCAAAGGCAACAGCAAAGGCAAACGTCTGACGCAGTTTGTCGAATCTCAGGGCGGTTCAATGCGCGATGTGATTGCTTTTGGCGATAACTATAACGACATCAGCATGCTGGAAGCGGCGGGTATGGGCGTGGCAATGGGCAATGCTGACGACGCAGTGAAAGCGCGCGCTAACGTGGTGATTGGCGATAACACCACCGATAGCATCGCGCAGTATATTTATACTCACCTGCTGTAATCAGGTGGTGATCGAGACGCTCTTGATTTGCGCGTAAAGCCACAGGCCAGGCTTGATACCGAGTTCATCCCTGGCCCACGGGCTGATGCGCGCCCAGAGCGTCTTGCTGCCGATTTCGAGCTGGACTTCCACCTGTCCGTTATCGTCGAAACATTGCGCCACTTTGGCGCGCAGAATATTGCGGATACTGGATTGCAGCGGCGGTTGCAGCACCAGCGAAACGTCAGACGCCTGAATGCGGATCCGCAGCGCGGTCTGCAACGGTTTTTCAATCTTATTGACCCACAGATGCTGATCGCCCAGCGCCAGCGCCGTCATGGCGTAGTGCGGGTGGTGCTCCAGCACGCTCACTTTCAGCACGCTACTTTGTTGCTCTTTCGGCAACCACGGGTGCATGACGCTGCTGCCCCACACCTCTTCCAGATTGCCAAAGGCTTTGACGCTGCCGTTTTCCAGCACCAGCACTTTGTCTGCCAGATGTAAAATCTCATCCAGAGAATGGCTGACATACAGCATCGGAATGTTAATTTCGCGCGCGAGACGCTGGAGATACGGTAACAGTTCACGCTTACGCGGGATGTCGAGCGAGGCCAGCGGCTCATCCAGCAGCAGCAGTTCTGGCGCGGTGAGCAGGGCACGACCAATGGCGACGCGCTGTTTTTCCCCTCCCGAAAGCGACGACGGCAGACGCTCAAGTAAGGTTTCAATCCCGAGTAGCGCCACCAGCTTATCAAACTGTCCGGCCATGCTTTTCGCCATGCCGTAGCGCAAATTGCCGCGCACGTTGTAATGCGGGAACAGGCGCGCATCCTGAAACACGTAGCCAATACGGCGTTTCTCAGGAGCCAGGTAAATCTTCTTTTCAACGTCATTTAGTACGCGATCGTTAAGGGCAATGCGGCCCGTTTGCGGACGCGTCAGGCCGCTAATCGCGTTGATAAGCGACGTTTTACCCGCGCCCGATACGCCAAAAACGGCGGTGATCCCTGACGCAGGCAGCGTTTCGTTGAGCGTCAACGTGTGGTTGCCCAGCGTTTGGGTGAAATTGAGTTCCAGCATGATTATTTCCCCATCCGCTCGCGGCTAAGACGCGCCAGCCATTCAGAAACCAACAGCGACACCAGCGCCAGGACGATGGAAATAATGCACAGTCGCGCCGCTGCGCCTTCGCCGCCAGGGGTCTGAATCAGGGTATACATGGCAGAAGGGATGGTGCGGGTTTCGCCAGGGATGTTAGACACAAACGTGATGGTCGCGCCGAATTCGCCAAGCGAACGGGCAAAAGCCAGCACCGTACCGACAATAATCCCCGGCAAGGTCAGCGGCAGCGTGATGGTGAAGAAGACGCGCCAGCGCCCGGCACCGAGCGTACGCGCGGCGTGTTCCAGTTTGATATCCACCGCTTCCAGCGCGAGGCGAATCGCCCGCACCATCAGCGGGAAGGACATCACCGCCGCTGCCAGCACCGCACCGCACCAGGTAAATGCCAGCGTCAGGCCAAACCAGTCATACAGCCATTCGCCGATAAAACCGCGGCGTCCCATGGCGATCAGCAGTAAATAGCCAACCACCACCGGCGGCAACACCAGGGGAAGATGAAGAACACTGTCGAGCAACGCTTTGCCCGGAAACTGGCAGCGAACCAGCAGCCAGGCAAAAAAGATCCCAAAGGGCAAACTAAAGGCAACGGCCAGGGAAGAGACTTTAAGGCTGAGAATCACAGCCTGCCATTCAGGATCGGTCAATATCATCAGTGAGTCGTAAATCCATAACGTTTAAAGGTTGCGGACGCTTCAGGCCCCTTCAGATAGTCAAAGAAGGCGCTGACCGTCGCATTTTTGTGTCCATCAACAATCGCAATCGGGTACTCGACTTTCTTATGAGAGTCTTCAGGGAACGTACCGACCACTTTCACGCCCTTACTGGCAACTGCATCAGAGCCGTAAACGATGCCCAGAGGGGCTTCATTACGCTCCACCAGAGCCAGCGCACCGCGCACATCTTCAGCAGGTGCCAGTTTCGGGGATAATGTATCCCAGGCACCCAGTTTTTGCAGCGCTTCTTTGGCGTAAATCCCGGCTGGAACATGATCCGGATCGCCCACCGCCAGACGCCCGTCTTTCAGCAGGCTGGCCCAGTTGGTCTCTTTAGAAATCGCGATCTCGCCCTGTGCGCTCGCTTTAGGCGCGATAACCACCAGGCTGTTGCCCAGCAGCGTTTCACGGGTTGCGGCGTCGATAGATTTCTTCTCGACCGCATAATCCATCCATTTCTGGTCGGCAGAAATAAACAGATCGGCCAGGGCGCCTGCTTCAATCTGACGCGCCAGCGTTGACGACGAGGCAAAAGAAGAGACCACATCGACGTTTTTCTCTTTTTTGTACTGCGCCGCAATATCCTGCATCGCATTGGTCAGCGATGCCGCGGCAAAGACCGTGATTTTGTTTTCTTCTGCCAGTGCATGCCCGGCGAGCGAAAGCGTCAACGTTGCCCCTGCAAGAAGGCGTAATAATGTACGTGCCATTTTTATCTCCTGTTAACTCCGTTATATATAAATAAATATAACGATATCTGCAGGGAAGTCCTAGCGTTAAATCGTACCGATTAATGAGTAAAGCGTGCTGACAATGGGAATACTATCGGCGCAGAAGGGAGAAACTTGAGGGCAAAACGCCCGGTCTGACCGGGCGTTTAGAAAGGAATCAATGCTGCTTTTTAGGCTGGTCTTTATGACCGATGTTCGAAAATACGTTGAACACTTCACCCAGGCCGTAGATGGCGCCGAGGATGATGGCCATCACTACGGGTACCATGATCACGGCGAATACCAGACTTTTCAACAACTCTAACATGGTGTTCTCCAGACATTGTGAGTGACGTATTCTACCCTGAAAAGCGAGAAAAACATCCCCTTTTGTGCGGTAGTCTTTGCGCATCCGAGCAATTGGGTCACAATACACTTTTTGCCAGGACTTTGTTATGCAGGCCGAAATTCTCCTTACCCTTCGACTTCAGCAGAAGCTTTTCGCCGATCCGCGCCGCATTGCCCTGCTTAAACAAATAGAGCAAACCGGCTCAATTAGCCAGGGCGCGAAAAATGCCGGTATCAGCTATAAGAGCGCGTGGGACGCCATCAATGAGATGAACACCCTGAGCGAGCAAACGCTGGTCGACAGAGCGACAGGCGGCAAAGGGGGCGGTGGCGCGGTGTTAACGCGTTACGGTCAGCGTCTGATTAAGCTGTACGATTTGCTGGCCCAGATTCAGCAAAAAGCCTTCGATGTCCTGAGCGATGACGATGCCCTTCCGCTCGATAGCCTGCTGGCAGCCATCTCTCGCTTCTCACTGCAAACCAGCGCGCGCAATCAGTGGTTTGGCACCGTGACGGCGCGCGATCGCGCGCAGGTACAACAGCACGTGGATATTCTTCTCGCCGATGGCACCACGCGCCTGAAAGTGGCAATTACGGCGCAAAGCGGTGAACGACTCGGGCTCGACGAAGGCAAAGAAGTGCTGGTGCTGCTCAAAGCGCCGTGGGTGAATATCACACGCGATGCGGAACAGGCCAAAACGGCGGATAACCAACTGCACGGCACAATAAGCCAGATAGAACGCGGCGAAGAGCAGTCGGAAGTGCTGATGACCTTACCGGACGGACAGATCCTGTGCGCGACGATCCCCGCCGCTGCTGCAGACGATTTGACAGAAGGTGTCGACGTCACCGCATATTTCAATGCTGACCGGGTGATTATCGCCACGTTGTGCTGAGTGCATTGACAAATTTGCCGACAGTGCGTATCCCTGAATATTATCGCTGCACTAAATGGGATACTTCATGTCATCATTGCATATTTCGCAAGGCACGTTTCGTCTTAGCGACACTCAAACGCTGGCCCTTCCTGATATCACTTTGCGCGCAGGCGAAAGCTGGGCGTTTGTGGGCACTAACGGTAGCGGAAAATCTGCACTCGCACGCGCGCTGGCGGGCGAACTGACGCAGCTGAAAGGCGAACGCCAGTGCAACTTTACGCGCCTGACTCGCCTCTCATTCGAGCAGTTGCAAAAATTGGTCAGTGACGAATGGCAGCGCAACAATACCGATCTGCTCAGTCCCGGCGAAGAGGATACTGGCCGTACCACGGCGCAGATCATTCAGGACGAGATCAAAGACGACGCCCGCTGCCGACAGCTAGCGGAACAGTTCGGTATCTCCGCGCTGCTGGATCGACGCTTTAAATATCTCTCCACGGGGGAAACCCGTAAAACCCTGCTCTGCCAGGCACTGATGAGCGCCCCTGACCTGCTGATTCTGGATGAGCCTTTCGACGGCCTGGATGTGCAATCTCGTGCGCAGCTGGCGTCCCTGTTAGCCACGCTGAATCAGGAGGGTTACACCCTCGTATTGGTGTTGAACCGTTTTGATGAGATCCCCGATTTTGTGCAATTCGCTGGCGTGCTGGCGGATTGCACGCTGGTGGAAACCGGCGATAAAACAGCGCTGCTACAACAAGCCCTGATCTCGCAGCTGGCACACAGCGAAAAGCTGGACGGCATCGCACTCCCGGAACCGGACGCCCCTGCGGCTCAGCACGAATTAGACCGCCACCAGCCGCGTATTCAATTGCGCAATGGCGTCGTGTCGTATGACGACCGCCCTATTCTCAATCAGCTTACCTGGACCGTGAATCCGCACGAGCACTGGCAAATCACCGGCCCCAACGGCGCGGGAAAATCGACGCTCCTGAGCCTGATCACGGGCGATCATCCCCAAGGGTACAGCAACGATTTAACCCTATTTGGTCGCCGTCGCGGGAGCGGTGAAACCATCTGGGATATCAAGAAACATATTGGCTACGTCAGCAGCAGCCTGCATCTGGACTACCGCGTCAGCACCACCGTGCGGAACGTGATTTTGTCAGGCTATTTCGACTCTATCGGAATTTATCAGGCGGTTTCTGACAGGCAACATAAGCTGGCGCAGCAATGGCTGGATATTCTGGGCATGGATAAACGCGTGGCGGATGCGCCGTTTCACAGTTTGTCGTGGGGACAGCAGCGTCTGGCGCTCATTGTGCGCGCGCTGGTTAAGCACCCTACCCTGCTGATCCTCGACGAACCGCTGCAGGGTCTGGACCCGCTTAACCGACAATTAGTCCGTCGCTTTGTGGATATTCTGATTAGCGAAGGTGAAACGCAGCTGTTGTTTGTTTCACACCATGCAGAAGACGCCCCATCTTGCATTACCCATCGCCTGGCCTTTGTGCCGGAAGGTGAATGCTATCGCTACGAGTTAACCCGTATTCACTGACATCATCCAAGGGGCTTCGGCCCCTTTTTTCAGACAAGTGGCATCATTACATCCCTATCTCTTTGATTTAAAATGCTTAGGCATCAGCAGAAAGTGCGCATGAAAATCGGTGTAACCGATACCACTATTTTATCCCATGTCACACTTTTCGTGTCTCTGTTATGCTAAGGTTAATACATACCATAAGCCTAATGGAGCGAAAAATGCGAGTTCTGGTAACAGGTGGTAGCGGTTACATTGGGAGTCATACCTGTGTACAACTGCTGCAAAATGGCCATGACGTCATCATTCTGGATAACCTGTGCAACAGTAAGCGCAGCGTTCTGTCTGTCATTGAACGGCTTGGCGGCAAGCAGCCCACTTTTGTGGAAGGCGATATCCGCAACGAAGCGTTGATGACCGAAATCCTTCACGATCACGCGATCGATACGGTAATCCACTTTGCCGGTCTGAAAGCCGTCGGCGAATCCGTCGCGAAGCCGTTGGAATACTACGATAACAACGTTAACGGTACACTGCGTCTGATCGCTGCGATGCGCGCCGCGAACGTGAAAAACCTCATCTTTAGCTCTTCTGCTACCGTCTATGGCGACCAGCCAAAAATCCCTTACGCTGAAAGCTTCCCGACCGGCACGCCGCAAAGCCCGTACGGGAAAAGTAAATTGATGGTGGAGCAGATCCTGACTGACCTGCAAAAAGCCCAGCCGGAATGGAGCATCGCCCTGCTGCGTTATTTCAATCCGGTAGGCGCACATCCATCAGGTGATATGGGCGAAGACCCGCAGGGCATTCCGAATAACCTGATGCCTTACATCGCGCAGGTTGCCGTGGGTCGTCGTGATTCTCTGGCGGTCTTTGGCAATGATTACCCAACCGAAGACGGCACGGGCGTGCGTGATTACATTCACGTTATGGATTTGGCCGACGGACACGTTGCCGCGATGCAGCAGCTGGCGAATAAACCCGGCGTGCACATCTACAACCTCGGTGCGGGCATTGGTAGCAGCGTGCTGGATGTCATCAACGCGTTCAGCAAAGCCTGCGGTAAGCCAGTGGCCCATCACTTCGCGCCGCGCCGCGATGGCGATCTTCCCGCTTATTGGGCTGATGCCTCTAAGGCCGATAAAGAGCTTAACTGGCGTGTGACCCGCACGCTCGATGAAATGGCACAAGATACCTGGCGCTGGCAGTCACGCCATCCCCAGGGCTATCCGGACTAAGGACCCTCCGTCATGACGCAATTCAATCCCGTCGATCATCCACATCGGCGTTTTAACCCGTTAACCGGGCAGTGGATTTTGGTTTCACCGCATCGCGCCAAGCGTCCGTGGCAAGGGGCGCAAGAAACACCCGCCAAGCAGACGCTGCCACAGCACGATCCGGATTGTTTCTTGTGTCCGGGCAACACCCGCGTCACGGGCGATAAAAACCCGGATTATCAGAGCACTTACGTTTTCACTAACGATTTTGCTGCGCTGATGACCGACACGCCGGACGCGCCGGAAAGCGCGGATCCGCTGATGCGCTGTGAGAGCGCACGCGGTACCAGTCGGGTGATTTGTTTCTCGCCGGATCACAGCAAAACGCTGCCGGAACTGAGCGTCAATGCGCTGACCGACGTGATCAAAACCTGGCAGGATCAGACCGCTGAGCTTGGCCAGAGCTATCCCTGGGTGCAGGTATTTGAGAATAAAGGCGCGGCGATGGGGTGCTCTAACCCGCACCCGCACGGTCAGGTGTGGGCAAACAGTTTCCTGCCGAACGAAGTCGAGCGCGAAGACCGCCTGCAAAAAGCCTATTTCGCCGAAAACCAGTCCGCGCTGCTGGTCGATTACGTGCAACGTGAATTGGCTGACGGTAGCCGTACGGTTGTCGAGACCGAACACTGGCTGGCTGTCGTGCCGTACTGGGCGGCGTGGCCGTTCGAAACGCTGCTGCTGCCAAAAGCTCACGTTCTGCGCATTACCGAATTAACCGAAGACCAGCGCGATGATTTGGCGCTGGCGTTGAAAAAACTGACCAGCCGCTATGACAATCTCTTCCAGTGTTCCTTCCCCTATTCTATGGGCTGGCACGGTGCACCGTTTAACGGAGAAGACAATCAGCACTGGCAGTTACATGCCCATTTCTACCCGCCGCTGCTGCGTTCAGCGACGGTACGTAAATTTATGGTGGGTTACGAGATGCTGGCGGAAACCCAGCGTGATTTGACGGCAGAACAAGCAGCAGAACGTCTGCGTGCCGTCAGCGATGTGCATTACCGCGAATCAGGAGTCTAAAAAAATGAGTCTCAAAGATAAAACACAATCCCTGTTTGCTGAAACATTCGGCTACCCTGCCACCCACGCGATTCAAGCTCCTGGGCGCGTGAACCTGATTGGTGAACACACCGATTACAACGACGGTTTTGTGCTGCCGTGTGCAATCGATTATCAAACCGTTATCAGCTGTGCAAAACGTGATGACCGCATCGTGCGCGTCATTGCGGCGGATTACGGTAATCAAACCGACGAGTTTTCACTCGACGCGCCGATCGTAGCTCACGAGACGCAGCAGTGGTCTAACTATGTCCGTGGCGTGGTGAAACACCTGCAAATGCGTAATAAGGATTTTGGTGGCGCGGACCTGGTGATCACCGGTAACGTGCCGCAGGGCGCGGGGTTAAGCTCTTCTGCGTCTCTCGAAGTCGCCGTGGGGACGGTCTTCCAGCAGCTGTATCACCTGCCGCTGGACGGCGCGCAAATTGCCCTGAATGGCCAGGAAGCTGAGAACCAGTTCGTGGGCTGTAACTGCGGCATCATGGACCAGCTGATCTCTGCGCTGGGCAAAAAAGAGCATGCGCTGCTGATCGACTGCCGCTCGCTCGGCACCAAAGCGGTGCCCCTGCCAAAAGGCGCCGCGGTGGTGATCATCAACAGTAACTTCAAACGCACGCTGGTGGGCAGCGAATACAACACCCGACGCGAGCAGTGCGAAACCGGGGCGCGTTTCTTCCAGCAACCGGCGCTGCGTGATGTCTCCCTGAACGAGTTCAACAAAGTGGCGCACGAGCTGGATCCGGTCGTGACCAAACGCGTTCGCCACGTATTAACCGAAAATGCACGCACCGTTGAAGCCGCGTCAGCGCTGGCGCAGGGCGATTTGAAACGGATGGGCGAACTGATGGCTGAGTCGCACGCGTCAATGCGCGACGACTTCGAGATTACGGTTCCGCAAATCGACACGCTGGTGGAGATTGTCAAAGCGACCATCGGCGACAAAGGCGGCGTGCGCATGACCGGTGGCGGCTTCGGCGGTTGTGTTGTCGCCCTCATCCCGGAAGAGTTGGTCCCTGCCGTTCAGGATGCCGTTTCACAGCAATATGAGGCGAAAACCGGAATCAAAGAAACCTTCTACGTCTGCAAACCTTCACAAGGAGCGGGTCAGTGCTAAACGAAACACCTACGCTTGCCGCCGATGGCCTGCCGTACCGCCTGTTAACCCTGCGCAACAGCGCGGGGATGGTGGTCACGGTCATGGATTGGGGCGCAACGTTACTTTCTGCTCGTGTTCCGATGCCTGACGGCAGCGTACGTGAAACGCTGCTCGGCTGCGCGTCACCGGAACAGTATGTGAATCAGGCCGCGTATCTCGGTGCGTCCGTGGGCCGTTACGCGAACCGCATTGCGAAAAGCCGTTTTACGCTCGACGGTACAGAGTACGCGCTTTTGCCAAGCCAGGGTGAAAACCAGCTTCACGGTGGCCCTGAAGGGTTTGACAAACGCCGCTGGCGTATCGTGCAGCAGAACGACTGTGAGGTCCTGTTTGCGCTGGAATCTGCTGATGGCGATCAGGGCTTCCCGGGTCATCTCTCTGCGTCAGCGAAATTTACGCTGACAGAAGATAACCGCATCTCAATTGAGTACCGTGCAACGGTCGATAAGCCGTGTCCGGTGAATATGACCAATCATGCCTATTTCAATCTGGATGGCGATCAGTCAGACGTCCGTCAGCATAAGCTCCAGCTGCTGGCCGATGCCTGGCTGCCGGTCGATGAGATGGGTATTCCTTATGAAGGACTGAAAGCCGTTGCCGGTACGAGCTTTGATTTCCGCGCGCCTAAAACCATCGCGAAAGAATTCCTGAGCGATGATTATCAGCGCAAGGTGAAAGGCTACGATCACGCGTTCCTGCTGCAGGCGAAAGGTGATGTCAGCCAACCCGCCGCGCAGGTGTGGTCTGCAGATGAAAAACTGCAAATGACGGTGTTCACCAATGCCCCTGCGTTGCAGTTCTATTCGGGCAACTATCTCGGCGGAACGCCGGCGCGCGAGCAAGGTGATTACAGTGACTGGCAGGGTCTGGCGCTGGAAAGCGAGTTTTTGCCTGATAGTCCGAATCATCCCGAATTCCCGCAGCCGGACTGCATTCTGCGGCCGGGTTCGGAGTACGTCAGCCTGACGGAATATCAGTTTATAACGCATTAATCTCAAGCCCTCCTCCCGGAGGGCTTTTTTTGTCCATCTTGCTGAAAATAGCGCCATTCACAGACAAAATCATAACCCGCGATTCACAAGCAGCTTACACTGGGGCACTATTTTCGCTATGGTTAGTGTTAAGCGTTGCCGCTGGCCCCGCCACGGCAATATAATGAGAATTGTTATCATTCAACGCGTAAAATCATTCATGTTGTGTCAAACGGGATTGCCCTAAAAATTCCAGGAGCAAATGTGTGACTGGGTTTTGAGAGCGAAACTAACGCAGAAGCAGCGTGAGAGATGAAGCGCAAATAAAGCTTATGAGGAGTGAGATATGGCTGTAACTAAGCTGGTTCTGGTGCGCCACGGCGAAAGTCAGTGGAACAACGAAAACCGCTTCACCGGTTGGTATGATGTTGATCTGTCTGAGAAAGGCGTTGGCGAAGCAAAAGCTGCAGGTAAACTGCTGAAAGATGAAGGCTTTAGCTTTGATTTTGCTTACACCTCAGTGCTGAAACGTGCCATCCATACTCTGTGGAACGTTCTGGATGAACTGGATCAAGCCTGGCTGCCGGTGGAGAAATCCTGGAAGCTGAATGAGCGCCACTACGGTGCGCTGCAGGGTCTGAACAAAGCTGAAACCGCTGAAAAATACGGTGACGAGCAGGTTAAGCAGTGGCGTCGCGGCTTTGCAGTGACTCCACCAGAGCTGACCAAAGACGACGAGCGCTATCCGGGCCACGATCCGCGTTACGCTAAACTGACCGATGCCGAGCTGCCGCAGACCGAAAGCCTGGCGCTGACCATCGATCGCGTTGTGCCTTACTGGAACGACACTATTCTGCCGCGCGTGAAAAGCGGTGAGCGCGTGATCGTTGCCGCTCACGGTAACTCCCTGCGCGCGCTGGTGAAATACCTGGACAACCTGGGCGAAGAAGAAATTCTCGAACTGAACATCCCTACCGGCGTACCGCTGGTGTACGAGTTCGATGAAAACTTCAAACCAATCAAACGTTACTATCTGGGTAACGCTGACGAAATCGCTGCAAAAGCGGCGGCCGTAGCGAACCAGGGTAAAGCGAAGTAATTTTCGCCAGAGTAAAAAAAAGCGTGGAGCAATCCACGCTTTTTTATTTGTCCGGATAATTACCCGCGACGCGCTTTTACCGCATCGGCCAATTGGCGCAGAAGCGTATCGGTATCATCCCAGCCAATACAAGCATCCGTCACGCTCTTGCCGTAGACCAGCGGTTCACCGCTCTCCAGATTCTGATTCCCCTCGACCAGATGACTCTCAATCATCACGCCAATCACCGCTTTTTCGCCGTTAACCAGTTGCTGGCAAACATCGGCGCCGACGTCCATCTGTTTTTTGAACTGTTTGCTGGAGTTGGCATGGCTGAAATCAATCATCACGTTCGCAGAAAGGCCCGCTTTTTCCAGCCCCGCTTTGACTTCTTCAACATGCTTAGCGCTGTAGTTTGGCTCTTTACCGCCACGCAAAATAATGTGGCAGTCGCCATTACCGCTGGTATTCACAATCGCGGAGTGACCCCATTTGGTCACGGAGAGGAAGCAGTGCGGCGCACCCGCGGCGTTGATAGCATCAATAGCCACTTTAATCGTGCCGTCCGTTCCGTTTTTAAAACCAACGGGGCAAGACAAACCTGATGCCAATTCGCGGTGTACCTGGGATTCGGTGGTACGGGCACCAATGGCGCCCCAGCTCATCAAATCGGCAAGGTATTGCGGAGTGATCATATCCAGGAACTCACCCGCCGCAGGCAGGCCAGCATCGTTGATTTCCAACAGCAGTTTGCGCGCAATACGCAGACCGTCGTTGATCTGGAAGCTGTTGTCCATGTGCGGATCGTTGATCAGCCCTTTCCAGCCCACCGTGGTGCGCGGCTTTTCGAAATAGACACGCATGACCACTTCCAGCTCACCTTTCAGCTCTTCGCGAAGCGTGAGCAGACGCGCAGCATACTCTTTCGCCGCTGCGGGATCGTGAATGGAACAGGGGCCGATGACGACCAGCAAACGATCGTCATTGCCGTTAAGGATTTTGTGGATCGCTTTACGGGCATGAGAAACGGTATTCGCAGCGTTTTCAGTGGCGGGGAATTTTTCAAGGAGTGCGACAGGGGGTAATAACTCATTGATCTCTTTGATACGTAAATCGTCATTCTGATAATTCATGGTCGTTCCGGCTTTGCCATATATTTGGTAATGAATGCAATCCTTTCAATCTAACTTGTCGGCCAGGAAGTGTAAACGGGCTTTTACACTTCTCACGGATAATTCCTGGAATTACGCTAATAAACGCCACAAAGTAGCGAAAAGCGAGATGTAACCTACACTTTTTAAATGTAACGACTCTGTTTATATGTTTTAACATGATTCTGTTCTGACATAACGCCAGAAATCAGAATCTTTCACCACTGAGCGAAACCCTCTTTCGCCTGTGCACTGTTGGACGACGTTATCCAGCAAATAACAACCAGAACAGGAGCATCACGATGAAAATGACTAAACTGGCAACTCTTTTCCTGACAGCAACGCTGACAATGGCAAGCGGGGCCGCACTGGCAGCCGATGCATCGAGTTCTGACAACAATGGACAGGCCAACGCTGCAGCCAGCGCGGGCCAGGTTGCACCGGATGCTAAACAGAACGTTGCTCCTAATAATGTTGATAACAATAATATCAATACAGGTAGCGGTAACAGCAGCGGAACGATGTTGCATCCGAACGGTACCGATTCAGGCACGATGAACCATGACGGCATGACCAAAGACGAAGTGCACAAAAACTCAATGTGTAAAGACGGCAAATGCCCGGATATGAACAAAAAAGTGGAAACCGGTAGCGGTGACAACAGCGAAGTAGACACCAAAACGGACGGCACAACCCAATAACGGGTTACGTCACGGATATTTCCCCTGAAGAGATCTGAAGATAAAAGGAGAGCTGAAGCTCTCCTTTCTTTTTTGTGCAAAATGCTAAAAAATCACTCTGTAAAATACTCACTCATCAGGACATTTTCATGGCGCATGCACATTCTCACTCGGATTCGCCGCGGGACGACAACGCTAAGCGCTTAATGCTCGCGTTTGGCATAACTGCGACCTTTATGGTGGTCGAGGTGATTGGCGGGCTGATCTCTGGCTCGCTGGCTTTGCTGGCCGACGCGGGCCATATGCTCACCGACGCCGCCGCTCTGCTTTTTGCCCTCATCGCAGTACACTTTTCCCGTCGCCCGCCCAATACGCGCCATACTTTCGGCTGGCTTAGGCTCACGACGCTCGCGGCTTTCGTCAATGCTATCGCGCTGGTCGTCATAACGATTTTGATTGTGTGGGAAGCTTTCCAGCGCTTTCGTCATCCGCAACCTATCGCTGGAATGACGATGATGATGATTGCCGTTGCAGGATTGCTGGCAAATATCGCCGCATTCTGGATTTTGCATCGTGGCAGCGGGGAGAAGAACCTGAACGTGCGCGCAGCGGCGCTGCATGTCCTGGGCGATTTGCTCGGGTCGGTGGGTGCCATTGTGGCGGCGCTGGTGATTATCTATACCGGCTGGACACCCGTTGACCCGATTTTGTCGGTGCTGGTGTCCTGTCTGGTCTTACGTAGCGCCTGGGGTTTGTTGCGGGAGAGCGTGAATGAACTGCTGGAAGGTGCGCCGGTTTCGATGGATATTCCTGCGCTGAAACGCAATCTGTCTCGCTCCATCCCGGAAGTGCGTGATGTTCACCACGTTCACGTCTGGCAGGTGGGCGAGAAACCGGTCATGACGCTGCATGTTCAGGTTGTTCCTCCCCATGACCATGATGCCTTGCTGGGGCGCATTCAGCACTTTCTCGAGCATCACTACACTATTTCACACGTCACCATTCAAATGGAGTATCAGCCCTGTAATGGACCGGACTGCCACCTCAATGAGACGCAGCCCGATCATTCACATCATCACCCTCATTAACGGGAAAGCGCGCGTGAGCCACGCTGACGCGCGCTGTTAATCCACATCCGGCTGCCGTTGAGGGCAATAAACGTGAGAAGCATATATTCCAGCGACATCGCGTAAACGCCCTGCAATGCAAAGATCACCACGCTTATCACATTGATGATGACCCACAGCAGCCAGTTTTCGACGTATTTTCGCGTCATCAAAATCATCGCTGCAATGGAAAGCACCATCATGCAGGAGTCCCAGAACGGGAAGGCGTCGGGCTGCAGCTCAGGCATTGTTACGTTGAGTCCAAGGCTGCTCATTACCGAGACGGCAATGCGCGTAAGATAACCAAATACCGGGTTGATGTAGACCGTCATCAGACCGATGGCGACGACGCAAGCCGCAAGCCAGGCGATGGCCTTAGGCAGCGGCAGCCAGCGAATTTGCAGTTCTGCCTCCTGCTGGCTGTTTTGCCGTGACCATGCGTACCAGCCGTAAATATTGGCGGCAAAGAAAAACAGCTGCAGCAAGAGACTGGCATAGAGCTGAATCTGGAAAAAAATAATCGCAAAGAGCGTCACGTTAACCAGGCCGAACGCATAGTTACTGATTTTCTCCAGACTCGCTAACCAGATACAGAGCAGGCCTGCTATAGTGCCGACAGCTTCAATCCATGACAGATCGTAGCCCCCCGTCCCGATCGGGATATGAACCAGAATGTTCTGCGTGCTAAAAAAATCCATCTCTTCCCCTGAGCGCGTATAACGCGTTGTCTTAAATCAAGAACGTAGTGTAGCCGCAAATTCCAGCATGCGGTTAAGCGGAAGTAATGCGCCTTCACGCAAAGCTGCATCAACATGGATTTCGTGTGCCGCGCCGCCGGACTCCAGGCCGTCGGCAATCGCTTTAAGCCCGTTCATCGCCATCCAGGGACAATGCGCACAGCTGCGACAAGTTGCCCCTTCCCCGGCAGTAGGAGCTTCAAACAGCTCTTTTTCCGGCACCGCTTGCTGCATCTTATAAAAAATACCGCGATCGGTGGCGACGATAAGCTTTTGCTGCGGTAATGTTTTTGCCGCGTTGATCAGTTGGCTGGTAGAACCGACGGCATCCGCCATGTCGACAATCGACTGGGGTGACTCTGGATGAACCAGAATGGCGGCTTCAGGATACAGCGCCTTCATGCGTGCCAGCGCCTGGGTTTTAAACTCGTCATGGACGATACAGGCCCCCTGCCAGCAAAGCACGTCTGCGCCCGTTTGCTTTTGCACATAGTTTCCCAGATGTTTATCTGGCGCCCAAATGATCTTCTGGCCCAGGCTATCAAGATGTTCAATCAGCTCGACGGCAATACTGGAGGTGACAACCCAGTCAGCACGGGCTTTGACCGCGGCGGAAGTATTTGCATAGACCACGACAGTTCGGTCAGGATGCGCATCGCAAAATGCGCTGAACTCTTCGATAGTGCAGCCTAGATCAAGCGAGCATTCCGCGTTCAGCGTCGGCATCAAAATCGTTTTTTCAGGACTCAGAATTTTCGCCGTCTCGCCCATAAAGCGAACGCCAGCTACCAGAAGCGTTGATGCAGAATGTTTTGCCCCAAAACGCGCCATCTCAAGAGAGTCAGAAATACATCCACCCGTCTCTTCAGCCAGCTGTTGAATTTCAGGATCGGTGTAATAATGCGCCACCATCACGGCATCACGTTCTTTTAGCAAAAGTTTGATTTTTTCACGGTAAAACTGTTTTTCGTCCAGATTTAACGGCACAGGTTTAGGCGGAAAAGGATAGATTGCGGCCTCTGGATCAAACATCACGCTCATCATTGCATCTCGTTTTGCTGGCTTAACCGTTTTGCGTTATTTCCAAGGAACTTAGCATAAGGGTCAGCGATCATGTTTTATATACTAAACAAGATAGCGAATTTGAGGTGAAAAGTCACAGGAATTGAAAAGCAAAAAGGTGCCTTTTTGCATTGGCGGGCCGTGAGGGATGACTCGGCTTTTTCCACTCTCCGGCCGTCACCAGAGGATCACTGCGTTCGGCTCGAACCTGCTGCAGGTTCGAATCTTTCAAGGCGCAGATAGCAAGAAAGCGCCTTTAGGGCGCTTTCTTACATTGGTGGGTCGTGCAGGATGATTCGCGCCGCTCACCCTCCGGGCCGTCGCCAGAGGCTCCGGTGCCTCACTTCGTTCGGCTCGAACCTGCAGCAGGTTCGAATCGTTCAAATTTCAGATAGCAAAAAAGCGCCTTTAGGGCGCTTTTTTACATTGGTGGGTCGTGCAGGATTCGAACCTGCGACCAATTGATTAAAAGTCAACTGCTCTACCAACTGAGCTAACGACCCCTTTCGGGATTTACTTCTCTTTATTCAGGCTGGTGGGTCGTGCAGGATTCGAACCTGCGACCAATTGATTAAAAGTCAACTGCTCTACCAACTGAGCTAACGACCCATTCGGGTGCTGCCTGAATTTTACTTTTTACCAATATAAATTGGTGGGTCGTGCAGGATGACTCGGCTTCGCCTCGCCCTTCGGGCCGCTACTTTCGCAACGTTATCCTTCACGTTTAACATCTTAGTCAGATGCTAAATTGGTGGGTCGTGCAGGATTCGAACCTGCGACCAATTGATTAAAAGTCAACTGCTCTACCAACTGAGCTAACGACCCAAATGGTGGGTGATGACGGGCTCGAACCGCCGACCCCCTCCGTGTAAAGGAGGTGCTCTACCAACTGAGCTAATCACCCTTGTACTGCTGTAATTTTAGTAGTGGCTCGTTCAGGATGACTCGGCTTCGCCTTGCCCTACGTGCCGTTGCTGATGCAACGTTATCCTTTACGTTTTACTATCGTGTTCCACCAGAACGATTGGTGGGTCGTGCAGGATTCGAACCTGCGACCAATTGATTAAAAGTCAACTGCTCTACCAACTGAGCTAACGACCCACTATTTTGCTGCTTTTGGGGTGTTTGATATCCCTTGGCAACGGCGGCATATATTACTGATTTAAGAATTGAGCGCAACAAAAATTTCGATGAAGATCACTTAACTGCTTACGAATCAGGCGGCACGACCAGAAAAAACGCGATTTCTGGTCATGCGATACTCATCCCATCGAACCAAGACGTTTTTGCGCTTGTTTAGCGCCTTCAGTGCCTGGGTACTTACTAACCACCTGCTGAAACACAGCCTTCGCTTTTGCAGTATCGCCTTTGTCCTGCATGATCACGCCGACCTTAAACATTGCATCAGATGCTTTAGGTGATTTGGGGTAGTTTTTTACCACAGAGGCAAAATAAAACGCCGCATCATCCTTTTTCCCTTTGTTGTAATTCAGCTGACCGAGCCAGTAATTTGCATTTGGCTGGTAAGTCGAATCAGGGTATTTCTTCACGAAGCTTTGAAACGCCGCGATGGCATCGTCCTGACGAGATTTGTCCTGAACCAGGGCAATCGCTGCATTGTAGTCAGTATTCGCATCACCGCTTTGTACAGGAGCGCCTGCGGAGGCCGACGCATCTGTTGACGGTGCAGGGGTTGCTGTCGCAGCGCCTGTTTGATCTCCAGCAGCAGGTTGCGCACCCGCAGCACCGCTGCTGAGGCTATCCATCTGCAACAAAATCTGCTTCTGTCGTTCGACAACCTGGTTTAGCTGATACTGACTTTCCTGGATCTGCCCACGAAGAGAATCAATATCATTTTGGTTATCAGAAAGTTGCTGCTGAAGTTGGGTTAAAAGCTGACTGTGAGCATTAGAAATACGCTCGAGTTGGGTGACGCGGTCTTCGACCGAGCCTGAGCCGACACTACTGATTGGCGCCTGAGCAAAAGCGGCCCAGGGGGCCGCTATACCAATCAGTAACGACAGACTCATCAAGTGATGTCTGAAGTTACTGCTCATGCAATTCTCTTAGTAAACGAGTACAGCACGACGGTTTTTGGAGTAAGCCGCTTCGTCGTGACCCAGTACTGCAGGTTTTTCTTTACCGTAAGAAACGATGGAGATCTGGTCAGCAGAAACGCCTTTACCCTGCAGGTACATTTTAACGGCGTTAGCACGACGTTCACCCAGGGAGATGTTGTACTCTGGAGTACCACGTTCGTCAGCATGACCTTCTACGGTGACTTTGTAAGATGGGTTGCTACGCAGGAAATTAGCGTGTGCATCCAGCATCGCAGCGAAGTCAGAACGGATATCGAATTTATCCAGATCGAAGTAAACGATGTTGTTCTGCTGCAGCTGTTGCATCTGAAGACGAGCTTGTTCTTCAGAAGACATGTTGCCGCTACCGTTAGCGTCCATACCAGTACCAGCGCCCATCATGCCTTCGCCGCTCTGGTCGTTGCTTGCATTCTTGTTAGAAGAACACGCTGCGATTGCCATTACAGGCAGAGCGATCATCAGCCCCTTCAGCACTTTGTTCAGTTGCATTTCTAAGATTCCTTTAGTAATCAATTAATTATTATTTAGAGATACGGCGACCAGGCAGGTGATTTTACCTGTCCATCAGTTGCCGGAAGACGCGCTTTGAAACGCCCATCTGTAGAAACCAGATTCAACACGGATCCCATCCCCTGAGAAGAGCTGTAGATTACCATCGTGCCGTTAGGTGCCAGACTTGGCGTTTCGTCCAGGAACGTTGACGACAATACTTGTACGCCTCCCGTCACCAGATCTTGTTTGGCAATGTGCTGCTGACCACCAGCTGAACTCACCATTACCATCGTTTTGCCGTCACTGCTGACATCAGCATCCTGGTTCTGTGAACCTTCCCAGGTAATGCGCTGCGGTGTACCGCCATTGACGTTAACTTTGTAAACCTGTGGACGACCTGCCTGGTCAGACGTAAACGCCAGATTCTGGCTGTCCGGGAACCAGGTTGGCTCAGTGTTGTTGCTGCGACCATCGGTCACCTGACGAATCTGACCAGAACCAACGTCCATGACATAAAGATTCAGGCTGCCTGTTTTAGACAAGGCAAACGCCAGCTTGGAGCCGTCCGGAGAGAATGCTGGAGCACCGTTGTGACGCGGGAACGAAGCGACCTGACGGACAGCGCCATTGGACAGCGTCTGGATAACGAGTGCGGAGCGTCCACTTTCGAAAGTCACGTACGCCAGTTTAGAACCGTCTGGAGTCCAGGCCGGTGACATCAGCGGTTGCGGAGAGCGATGCACGGTGAACTGGTTGTAACCGTCGTAGTCAGAAACGCGAAGCTCGTACGGGAACTGACCGCCGTTGGTCTGAACCACATAAGCGATACGAGTACGGAAAGCGCCTTTAATACCGGTCAGTTTCTCGAACACTTCATCACTTGCAGTGTGACCCGCATAGCGCAGCCATTGCTTGTTCACTTTATAAGTGTTCTGAGCCAATACTGTACCTGGCGCACCACCGGTATCAACCAACTGATAGGCCACGGTATAGCCACCGTCTGGATTCGGAGTCACCTGACCCACAACCACTGCATCGATACCCAGCGCAGACCAGGCGGCTGGTTGAACTTCCTGAGCCGTACCCGGCTGTTGTGGCAGACGAGAACGATCCAATGGATTGAATTTGCCGCTGTTGCGAAGGTCAGCGGAAACAATACCACCAACGTCTTCCGGCGCAGCGCCAGGGCCCGCCCACTGGAATGGAACAACACCAATCGGACGTGCCGAGTCCACCCCTTGGGTGATCTCAATACGTACTTCTGCGTGCAGCACAGCTGCCCACAGCATAAAGAAACTCACAGCTACACGTAATGCCTGCTTCATTATATCTCCCTTATCTGAGTAACATTACCCACGATAATTAGCAGAATGTTAACAAACTCAAATAAACAAAACTACCGACACCCTGCGACTAAACCTGGCCTATTTTTTCAACTTTGCACAGAAAAAATGACTTAAGGTTTGAAGTCCAGTGGTGCATTTTTAAAGACTTCGTAAACCGCCTGCGAAGGTGGTTTTGGCATTTTCGCCTGGCGCGCTGCAGCAAGAGCTGCTGTACACAAGGCTGGATCGCCCCCTTCGGACTGAATATCGAGCAACATACCATCTGGCGCCAGTTTTATACGCAAAGTACACGTTTTACCGGCGTAAGATGAGGCATCATAAAATCGACTTTCAATAGCAGATTTTATCTGCCCGGCATAACCACTGATTTCAGCACCAGAAGCACCGTTATTCTTAGTGTTACCACTTCCTGCTGGTGACGCATTGTTTCCTTTCGCCCCACCGCCCGTTTTCGGTGCATTCTTACCTGAGCTTAAATCACCGAAAAGGTCGTCAACATCTGACGCAGAGGCTTTATCTGCTGCGGCTTTTTTGGCCGCGGCGGCTTTGGCTGCAGCTGCTTTATCGGCAGCCGCTTTCTTATCTGCGGCAGCTTTTTCTGCAGCAGCCGCTTTTTTATCGGCGGCAGCCTTCTCAGCAGCAGCCGCTTTTTCTGCGGCGGCTTTCTCTGCTGCTGCAGCTTTCTTAGCCGCATCAGCAGTGGCTTTTTTCTCGGCTTCCTGAGCAGCCTTCTTGGCCGCTTCGGCTTCTGCTTTCTTCTGAGCATCGGCAGCCGCTTTCTTAGCCGCTTCTGCCTCAGCTTTTTTCTGAGCATCAGCAGCTGCTTTTTTAGCGGCTTCCGCTTCGGCTTGTTTTTGCGCATCGGCGGCAGCTTTCTTCGCTGCGTCAGCGGCTACTTTTGCCTGAGCATCTGCTTTCGCTTTTGCATCCGCTGCGGCTTTGGCGGCCGCCTCTTCAGCTTGCTTCTGCTGCTGTTGTGCTTTCTTCGCCGCGTCTTCAGCTTGTTTTTGCTGATCCGCCTGCTCTTTTGCCGCTTCTTGCGCTTGCAAACGTTCTTTCTCGAGCTGTTTCAGGCGCTCTTGCTCCGCCGCCTGCTTTTCACGCAGTTCTTCGGCTTGCTGTTGCGCCTGTTTGTCACGCTGCTCTTCAGCACGTTTCGCACTCGCCTGTTGCTGTTGCTCACGGTTATAGTTTTGCACTACCGCACCAGGATCTACCATGACGGCGTCGATGGACGATCCACCGCCACCGCCAGCTGCTGCATCTATATGCTCATCGAACGAACTCCAGATCAGTGCTGCAAATAAAATGACGTGCAGCACTGCCGAGATAATTATCGCTCGCTTAAGCTTGTCGTTTTGTTCGGTTGCCTTTGACACTATCGGTTCCCAAAAACTGTGCAGATGATCAAATAGGTTGCGTCATCAAGCCAACCGACTTAACACCCGCGCTATGAAGCAAGTTCAGCGCTTTAATTATTTCATCGTAAGGCACGTCTTTCGCGCCGCCGATCAGGAAGACCGTTTTTGGATCGGCTTCGAGACGACGTTGCGCTTCAGCAATAATCTGCTCTGGTGGAAGCTGATCCATACGATCTTTTTCGACCACTACGCTGTATTGCCCTACGCCGGAAACCTCAATGATCACCGGTGGATTGTCATTGGAGCTGACCGCCTGCGATTCTGTTGCATCCGGCAGATCAACTTCCACGCTCTGGGTGATAATGGGCGCTGTCGCCATGAAAATCAGCAGCAACACCAGCAGTACGTCCAGCAACGGTACAATATTGATTTCGGACTTGAGTTCGCGACGACCTCGTCCACGCGATCTGGCCATGGTTTACCCCTTGTTACTCTCGGTGCTGGTAAACGCCTGACGGTGCAGAATCGCAGTGAACTCTTCCATGAAGTTGTCGTAGTTCAACTCAAGTTTGTTCACGCGCTGGTTCAGTCGGTTATAAGCCATAACTGCAGGAATAGCGGCAAACAGACCGATTGCGGTCGCGATCAGTGCTTCTGCGATACCCGGTGCAACCATTTGCAGCGTTGCCTGCTTCACCGCGCCCAGCGCGATAAAAGCATGCATAATCCCCCACACGGTACCAAACAGGCCGATATACGGGCTGATAGAACCGACCGTGCCGAGGAACGGAATATGGTTTTCAAGCGTTTCCAGCTCACGGTTCATGGAAATGCGCATCGCGCGCGAAGCGCCTTCAACAACGGCTTCCGGTGCATGATTGTTCGCGCGATGGAGACGAGCGAACTCTTTGAAACCGCTATAAAAAATTTGTTCGGAGCCTGAAAGATTTTCGCGACGCCCTTGGCTTTCCTGATACAAGCGAGAAAGCTCAATACCAGACCAGAACTTATCTTCAAAGGCTTCAGCTTCACGGCTGGCCGCGTTGAGGATACGGGTTCTCTGAATGATGATGGCCCAGGATGCGATTGAAAAACCAATCAAAATCAACATGATAAGTTTAACCAGAAGGCTAGCCTTCAGGAACAAATCAAGGATATTCATGTCAGTCACTGCTTAAACTCCGCGACAATAGACTTAGGAAGCGCACGAGGCTTCATAATGAGTGGATCAACACAAACAATCAGTACTTCTGCTTCGTTCAGCACTGTGTTCTCTGCATTGACGATCCGTTGCGTGAAAACCATTGAGGTTCCGCGCATAGATGTTATTTCCGTTTGGACTTCGAGCATATCGTCGAGTCTGGCGGGTGCAAAATACTCCAGCGTCATCTTGCGTACCACGAAAGCAACACGTTCAGCCAACAAAACCTGCTGACTAAAATGATGATGGCGCAGCATCTCAGTGCGTGCTCGTTCATAGAAAGCAACGTAGCTGGCGTGGTAAACCACACCCCCGGCATCAGTATCTTCGTAATAGACCCGAACCGGCCATCGAAACAGCGTTGTATTCACTTTACATCCCGGTAATGCAACAAAAGTTGGAGCTTTCAAACTTCGCTACTATACGCGCGGCAATGATGGTTTGGAATGGGGGAAAGTAAACGGAGAGTAAATTTTTATGGGCTCAGGTAAGCCCATAAGATTAACGGACAGTTCTTATTCAGTTGAAGAAAAAGATCAATCCTGCAAGGAGTACCACATCTGCGATCAACGGGCAGAAAATCCCCTGCCAGTGTACCGCTTTTGGACGAAATCCCACGCCGTGAATGATACCTGCGCAAACCGCCCACATAATGAGTAATCCATGCCAGATTTCCAGGTCGCTTGTTTTCGCTGCAAAGCGCGAAGGATCCCAGAAAATACAGCCTGCCAGCAGTAATGCCATCACTAAGGAAAGCGCCCTTAACGGGCGCTTGTCCATTACCGCATAAAGCATTGCGATAATTTTCATCATCAGTGATTTTCTTCGCCCGCTTTAGACGCTTCAACATGTTCAAGCGCCAGGGCAGTGATGACACCAAATGCACAGGCAAGAAGCGTCCCTAAAATCCATGCGAAATACCACATATTCAGCTCCTTACTTAGTACATAGAGTGGGTGTTGCTTTCGATATGCTCTTTCGTGATTCGACCGAACATTTTCCAGTAACACCACGAGGTGTACAGCAGAATAATCGGTACAAACACGCCTGCAACATAGGTCATCAAGTTCAGCGTCAGCTGGCTGGATGTCGCATCCCACATGGTCAGGCTTGCATTAAGCATCGTGCTGGATGGCATCACGAATGGGAACATCGCAATACCCGCCGTCAGGATGATGCATGCCAGCGTCAGTGAAGAGAACACGAATGCCCACGCCCCTTTTTCCAGACGAGACATCAGTACGGTCAGCAACGGCAGCAACACACCCAGAGCCGGGATAGCCCACAGCGCTGGCATAGTGTTGAAGTTAACCAGCCATGCACCCGCCTGGCGCGCCACTTCTTTGGTCAGCGGATTAGACGGTGCCGCATGATTAATGGCAGATGTCACCACGTAACCATCAATACCGTACACAACCCAAACGCCAGCCAGTGCGAAGCAAACCAGTGTCACCAGCGCAGCAACCTGTGCAGTGGCACGTGAACGCAGGTGCAGCTCACCCACAGTACGCATCTGCAGATAGGTTGCGCCCTGAGTAATGATCATCCCCACGCTGACCACGCCTGCCAGCAGGCCGAACGGGTTCAGCAACTGGAAGAAGTTACCGGTGTAGTACAGACGCATATATTCGTCGAGGTGGAACGGTACGCCCTGCAACAGGTTGCCGAACGCCACGCCAATCACCAGCGGCGGCACAAAGCTACCGATGAAGATGCCCCAGTCCCACATGTTGCGCCAGCGAGTGTCTTCAATCTTAGAGCGGTAATCAAAACCGACCGGACGGAAGAACAAAGACGCCAACACCAGAATCATCGCCACATAGAAGCCAGAGAACGCTGCAGCATAGACCATCGGCCAGGCAGCAAACAGCGCGCCGCCCGCGGTGATCAGCCACACCTGGTTACCGTCCCAGTGTGGAGCGATGGAGTTGATCATGATTCGACGCTCGGTGTCATTACGACCGAGGAAACGGGTGAGCATGCCCACCCCCATATCGAAACCGTCAGTGACCGCAAAACCAATCAGTAAAATACCGACCAGCAGCCACCAGATAAAACGCAATACTTCATAATCGATCATTTCACGACTCCTGTCTTAGCGTGCCGGCTGAGTAGCCACAGTGGACTGTTCGTAGTGATAGCGACCGGTTTTCAGGCTGCTTGGGCCAAGGCGTGCGAACTTGAACATCAGGAACAGTTCGGCCACCAGGAACAGGGTGTACAGACCACAAATCAGCAGCATTGAGAAGATCAGATCGCCTGCTGTAAGGGATGAGTTCGCCACTGCCGTTGGCAGTACCTCACCAATCGCCCATGGCTGACGGCCATACTCCGCAACAAACCAGCCTGATTCGATAGCAATCCACGGCAGCGGCATACCATACAGCGCGGAGCGCAGCAGCCATTTTTTCTGACCGATACGGTTACGAATCACGGACCAGAACGACGCACCAATAATCAGCAACATAATGATGCCGCTGCCCACCATGATACGGAAGGCAAAGTACAGCGGTGCAACACGAGGAATCGAATCTTTGGTTGCCAGTTGGATCTGCGCTTCGGTCGCATCGGAAACGTTTGGTGTATAACGTTTCAACAGCAGGCCGTAGCCCAGGTCTTTTTTCACATCATTAAACTGGTCACGAACAGACTGATCGGTAGAACCAGAACGCAGCTGTTCGAGCAGCGCGTAAGCCTTCATCCCGTTACGGATACGCTCTTCATGCTGCACCAGCAGATCTTTCAGGCCAGTCACCTGCTTATCGACCGAACGGGTTGCGATGATGCCCAGCGCGTAAGGAATCTGGATAGCAAAGCGGTTTTCCTGCGCATCCTGATCAGGAATACCAAACAGGGTAAAGGCTGCCGGAGCTGGCTGGGTTTCCCATTCTGCTTCGATAGCGGCCAGTTTGGTTTTCTGTACGTCGCCCATTTCGTAACCGGATTCATCACCCAGAACAATAACGGAGAGGATTGCCGCCATTCCGAAACTCGCCGCAATGGCGAAAGAACGTTTGGCGAAAGCGAAGTCACGACCGCGCAGCATATAGTAGGCACTGATACCCAGAACGAACATCGCGCCGCACACATAGCCAGATGCTACGGTGTGAACGAATTTCACCTGTGCGACCGGGTTCAACACCAGCTCAGAGAAGCTGACCATCTCCATACGCATGGTTTCGAAGTTGAAATCAGACGCGATAGGGTTCTGCATCCAGCCGTTCGCCACCAGAATCCACAGTGCGGACAGGTTCGAACCCAGAGCCACCAGCCAGGTTACGGCCATGTGCTGGACTTTGCCCAGACGGTCCCAGCCGAAGAAGAACAGACCTACAAAGGTGGATTCGAGGAAGAAGGCCATCAGACCTTCAATGGCCAGCGGCGCACCGAAGATATCCCCTACATAGTGGGAATAGTAAGACCAGTTAGTCCCGAACTGGAACTCCATGGTCAAACCGGTTGCCACGCCCAGCGCAAAGTTGATACCAAACAACTTGCCCCAGAACTTGGTCATATCTTTATAAATCTGTTTGCCGGAGAGGACGTAGACCGTTTCCATAATGGCCAGCAAGAACGCCATACCGAGCGTTAGTGGCACAAACAGGAAGTGGTACATCGCGGTCAAGGCAAACTGTAAGCGCGACAGTTCGACTATATCTAACATCATGACTCCTTGCTCATCGCATGAAGACTCCGAGAGTGAATCACGCCCTAAAGCGGTTCACACGCATGCCCCAATACAAAATTATCTGCGTCCTTACTTCGTCACTCACTTCATCGAAAGAAGAAAGTCATGATGAAAGGTTGCAAATACGTTAATTAAAAACTCAAATTGATCCCGTAAATATAATACGCTGCAAAGCCCTTACAATAAACAGGTTTTTATTGAATCAGATTTACGTTTTACGACGGTGATCAATATATAGCGAATTTACCACTTTTCAGCCAATTTGATCTGGGACAATTTAACGCCTTTTGCGGCTTTTTTCCAAGGATTAAACATTGATTTAAATCAAAGTCATTGCTTAATGTTAAAGGTGTTTAAGTCAGGTGATCATGGTAAAGACCATGTTAATCATATGTATGCTTGACGAGTGCTTAGGTTATCAATTGCGAGAATTCATATAAACAGAAGTGATTTTTATTAACTCTGTAAATTGTCCTTTTTTTTAAAACAAACAACTTTTCATATTAGTGACGCGACGTGACTTTTTCCTCTTTTTCCCTTATCAAAATTTAATAACAAATAATTCACCTTTCTTAACTTGTTAATTAACATAATTTATTGGCACTAAATTGCGACGCGACCAATAAAAAAGGCCGCTCTTCAGCGGCCAACCATGTCGAAACGGACATTTATTATGTCAAAGCTCCCCTTCCGGAGAGCAGAGAGGATTTACTTAATGATAGCTTTCAGCGCGTCGCCGATATCCGCCAGGCTGCGAACCGTTTTCACGCCAGCCGCTTCCAGCGCAGCGAATTTTTCATCCGCCGTGCCTTTACCGCCCGCGATGATAGCGCCCGCGTGACCCATACGTTTGCCTTTCGGCGCAGTCACGCCCGCGATATAACCTACAACCGGTTTAGTCACATGATCTTTGATATACGCAGCCGCTTCTTCTTCTGCGCTACCGCCGATCTCACCAATCATCACGATCGCTTCAGTCTGCGGATCTTCCTGGAACAGCTTCAGGATATCGATGAAGTTAGAGCCAGGGATCGGGTCACCGCCGATGCCCACACAGGTGGACTGGCCGAAACCGTAATCTGTGGTCTGCTTAACCGCTTCGTAGGTCAGCGTACCGGAGCGAGAAACGATACCCACTTTGCCCGGCTTATGAATGTGACCCGGCATGATGCCGATTTTGCATTCGCCTGGGGTGATAACACCTGGGCAGTTCGGGCCAATCATGCGCACGCCCGCTTCATCCAGTTTCACCTTCACGGTCAGCATATCCAGCGTTGGGATGCCTTCGGTGATGGTGATAATCAGCTTAATGCCTGCGTCGATCGCTTCCAGAATGGAATCTTTGCAGAACGGAGCCGGAACGTAGATAACGGTCGCAGTCGCGCCCGTCGCTTCTACGGCTTCGCGAACGGTGTTAAACACCGGCAGGCCCAGATGCGTGGTGCCGCCTTTGCCTGGCGTTACGCCGCCAACCATCTGCGTACCGTAAGCAATCGCTTGTTCGGAGTGGAAAGTCCCCTGGCTACCGGTGAAGCCCTGGCAGATAACTTTAGTATTCTTATCAATCAAAACGGACATTATTTCCCCTCCACGGCGGCAACAACCTGCTGAGCTGCATCCGTCAGACTTTTCGCTGCAATAATATTCAGGCCACTGTCAGCCAGTTTTTTCGCGCCGAGTTCAGCGTTGTTCCCTTCCAGACGCACCACAACCGGGACGTTCACGCCCACTTCTTCGACCGCACCGATAATGCCGTCAGCGATCAGGTCGCAACGCACAATACCGCCGAAGATGTTCACCAGAACGGCTTTCACTTTGTCGTCAGAAAGAATGATTTTGAACGCTTCGGTCACGCGCTCTTTGGTCGCACCACCGCCCACGTCGAGGAAGTTTGCCGGCTCGCCGCCGTGCAGTTTAACGATGTCCATGGTGCCCATTGCCAGGCCCGCACCGTTAACCATGCAGCCGATGTTGCCATCCAGCGCCACGTAGTTCAGTTCCCACTGAGCAGCCTGCGCTTCACGCGGGTCTTCCTGAGACTGATCGCGCATTTCGCGCAGGTCAGACTGGCGGAACAACGCGTTACCGTCAGCGCCCAGTTTGCCGTCGAGGCAGATCAGATCGCCCTGCGTGGTAATAACCAGCGGGTTGATTTCGATCAGCGCCAGATCGCGCTCGAGGAAAATCTTCGCCAGGCCCATGAAAATCTTGGTGAACTGTTGAACCAGTTTGCCTTCCAGACCCAGTTTGAACGCCAGCTCGCGACCCTGATATGGCATTGGACCTGCCAGCGGATCGATAGCCACTTTGTGGATCAGATGCGGCGTTTCTTCCGCCACTTTTTCGATTTCCACGCCGCCTTCGGTAGACGCCATGAACACCACACGACGTGAGCTACGGTCTACCACTGCGCCGAGGTACAATTCTTTGGCGATATCAGTCGCTGCTTCCACCAGAATCTGGTTGACCGGCTGGCCGCCCGCATCTGTTTGATACGTTACCAGGCGTTTGCCAAGCCAATGCTCAGCAAAAGCACGAATCTCTTCTTTGCTCTTAACCACTTTCACGCCGCCCGCTTTACCGCGGCCGCCAGCGTGAACCTGACACTTAACTACCCAAGGGCCGGAACCGATTTTAGATGCGGCTTCTTCTGCTTCGCGTGGGGTATTACAAGCATAACCCACCGGAGCCGGTAAGCCATACCGGGCAAACAGCTGTTTGGCCTGATATTCATGTAAGTTCATGTGTTCTATCCATCCTTCAGGTAATCGTTAGGTGAGGCTTTTTATAGGCCCGGCAAACGCTGTGTTGCCGGGCAATACTGCAAAAACTACACGTCCAGCAGAAGACGCGTTGGATCTTCCAGCAGCTCTTTAATCGCCACCAGATAACCAACCGACTCACGGCCATCAATCAGACGGTGATCGTAGGAGAGCGCCAGATACATCATTGGCAGGATCTCTACTTTACCGTCGACCGCCATCGGACGATCTTTAATGGCGTGCATGCCGAGGATCGCGCTCTGCGGCGGGTTGATGATTGGCGTTGACATCAGCGAACCGAATACGCCACCGTTGGTAATGGTGAAGTTACCGCCGGTCAGATCTTCAACGGTCAGCTTGCCGTCACGGCCTTTCAGGGCCAGCTCTTTGATGCGTTTCTCAATGTCAGCCATGCCCAGCGTATCCACATCGCGCAGAACCGGGGTCACCAGGCCGCGTGGCGTAGAAACGGCCATGCTCACATCGAAATAGTTGTGATACACCACGTCTTCGCCGTCGATAGACGCGTTGACTTCCGGATAGCGTTTCAGCGCTTCAACAACCGCTTTCACATAGAAAGACATAAAGCCCAGACGGATACCGTGGCGTTTTTCAAACGCATCACCGTACTGCTTGCGCAGATCCATGATCGGCTTCATGTTGACTTCGTTGAAGGTCGTCAGCATCGCGGTGGAGTTTTTGGCTTCCAGCAGACGCTCAGCCACACGCTTACGCAGGCGCGTCATCGGCACGCGTTTTTCGCTACGTGAACCCAGAGCAGGCTGTGCGGCAGCTGGCGCAGACGCGGCCGCCGGGGCTTTGGCTTCTTCTTTGGCTGGTGCTTTCGCCAGATGTTTTTCAACATCTTCACGCGTCAGACGGCCACCCACACCGGTGCCTTTAATAGCGCTGGCTTCGAGGTTATGTTCACTCAGCAGGCGACGGATCGCTGGGCTAAGTGCATCGTTGCTCTGCTCTTCCAGAGAGGCTTGCTGACGCTGAGCCGGCGTGGACTCTTTGCTTTCAGACTTGGCGCTGGACTCTTTACCACCGCTATTGCCTTCGCGCAGGCGACCCAGGATCTGGCGAGAGGTCACGGTCGTGCCTTCGTCTTCCAGCACTGCATCCAGAATGCCATCCGCCGATGCCGGTACTTCCAGTACCACTTTGTCAGTTTCGATTTCTACCAGCACTTCATCGCGCTTAACGCTATCGCCCGGTTTTTTATGCCAGGTCGCTACCGTTGCGTCAGCCACGGATTCAGGCAGGTCGGGAACAAGAATATCTACGCTACTCATTATGTATCCTTTAATTAATCGACGTTCAGCGCGTCATTGACCAGATCTTGCTGTTGCTTCTGGTGAACGGACATATACCCTACCGCTGGTGAAGCGGAGGCCGGGCGACCTGCATAACGCAGACCAGACCCAAATGGAATCACATCACGGAAATGATGCTGACTGCAGTACCATGCGCCCTGGTTAAGCGGCTCTTCCTGGCACCAGACAAAATCATGTACGTGTGCGTACGGTTTCAGCGCTTCCTGCACCGCCTGGTGCGGGAACGGATAAAGCTGTTCGATGCGCACGATGGCGACATCTTTCTGATCGTTTTTACGACGCTGTTCAAGCAGGTCGTAATAAACCTTACCAGAACACATCACAACACGCTTCACGGCCTGTGGATCCAGCTCGTCAATCTCGCCAATCGCAGGCTGGAAGGCACCGTTTGCCAGTTCATCCAGCGTAGACACCGCCAGCGGATGACGCAGCAGAGATTTCGGCGACATCACAATCAGCGGACGGCGCATACCGCGCAGCGCCTGACGGCGCAGCATGTGGTAAACCTGCGCCGGCGTTGACGGCACGCAAACCTGCATATTCTGCTCGGCGCAGAGCTGCAGATAACGTTCCAGACGCGCGGAGGAGTGCTCCGGGCCTTGCCCTTCGTAGCCGTGCGGCAGCAGCATCACCAGACCACACATACGGCCCCATTTCTGCTCGCCGGAGCTGATGAACTGGTCGATAACCACCTGCGCACCGTTAGCAAAGTCACCAAACTGCGCTTCCCAGATGGTCAACGTGCGCGGCTCAGCAGTGGCGTAACCGTATTCAAAGGCCAGCACCGCTTCTTCAGACAGCACGGAATCCCAGACTCTGAACGAGCCCTGACCGTTATGCACATGCTGCAGCGGGGTGTACGTTGAACCGTTAGTCTGGTTGTGAATCACGGCGTGACGGTGGAAGAACGTGCCACGGCCCGCATCTTCACCTGACAGACGAACCGGAATACCTTCATCTACCAGCGTGGCGTAAGCCAGATTTTCTGCGCCGCCCCAGTCGAACAGCTTCTCACCTGCCGCCATGGACTGACGGTCGGCGTAGATTTTCTGCACGCGGGACTGCATCTCAATGGCTTCAGGAACGGTGCTGATGCGCTTCGCCAGCTCTTGCAGACGCTTGGTTTCAACCTTGTTCGGGTAGCTCTCATCCCATTCGTGGTTGAGGTACGGCGACCAGGTGAAGGAGTGCATATTCATCGGACGCAGCTCTTTCACCACACATTCGCCCGCGTCCAGCGCATCACGGTAAAGATTCACCAGCTCGGTGGCATCTTCCAGCGTCGCGGTTTTTTCAGCCTCCAGTTTGTCAGCGTAAATTTTACGCGGCGTCGGATGCTTTTTGATTTTCTGATACATCAGCGGCTGGGTTGCACTCGGCTCGTCCGCTTCGTTATGACCATGACGGCGATAACAGAACAGGTCGATGAACACATCGCGTTTGAAGGTATTGCGGAAGTCCAGCGCCAGACGGGTAACGAATGCGACAGCTTCCGGATCGTCTGCATTGACGTGGAAGATTGGCGCCTGCACCATTTTACCGATATCGGTACAGTACGGGCTGGAACGCGCATCCAGCGGGTTAGAGGTCGTAAAGCCCACCTGGTTGTTAATCACGATGCGAACGGTACCGCCCACTTCGTAACCACGCGCTTTAGACATGTTCAGGGTTTCCTGAACCACGCCCTGGCCAGTTACCGCAGCATCACCGTGAATGGTGATTGGCAGCACTTTATTGCTGCTTGGCTCGTCGAGTCTGTCCAGACGCGCGCGCACGGAGCCGATAACCACCGGGCTTACGATCTCCAGGTGCGACGGGTTAAACGCCAGCGCCAGGTGAACCAGACCGCCGTCGGTTTCAATATCAGACGAGAAGCCCATGTGGTACTTCACATCGCCCGTACCGAGATGTTCTTTATGTTTGCCTGCAAATTCGTCGAACAGGTCCTGCGGTTTTTTACCCAGCACGTTGACCAGCACGTTCAGACGACCGCGGTGCGCCATACCCAGCACCACTTCGCGCGTACCGCTGTTGCCCGCATGGCGGATCAGCTCTTTCAGCATCGGCACTAACGCATCGCCGCCTTCCAGAGAGAAGCGTTTTGCTCCCGGGAATTTCGCACCGAGGTAACGCTCAAGGCCTTCCGCTGCGGTCAGTTCATTCAGGAAGCGTTTTTTCTCATCCGTGCTAAAGCTTGGACGACCGGCTACCGACTCAATACGCTGCTGGATCCAGCGCTTTTCGTCGGTAGACATGATGTGCATGTATTCCGCACCGATAGAGCCGCAGTAGGTTTGTTTGAGCGCGTCAAGCAGCTCGCCCAACTTCATCGTGTCTTTGCCGCTGGCAAAAGAGCCCACGTTAAAGGTTTCCTGGAAATCGGCCTCGGTCAGATCGTGGTAAGCCGGATCGAGATCCGAGACACGTTCCTGCTGCCACAGTCCCAGCGGATCGAGGTTCGCATGCTGGTGACCGCGGAAGCGATAAGCGTTGATGAGCTGCAGGACTTTAACCTGCTTCACATTGGTATCAGGGTCAGAGATCGAGGAGGAGTAACGTGAGGCATCCTTCGCCAGACGACGGAAATAATCACGTGTTTTGGAATGGAATTGATCCGGTTTGACTCCCGTTCCAGGTAACTCCTGGAACATGGAACGCCAGTTAGCGTCCACTGAGTCAGGATCGGTTAAGAAGTCTTCATAGAGCTGTTCAATCCAACTTTGGTTTGCACCAGAGAGGAAAGAAGAGTCCAGCCAGGCTTTCATTGCGCCGTTCTGCATCGTGATCCCTTAAGCATGTTTATGCTTATTTCGCCGTAGAAACTACCACGCACACCTCGTGTACGTGCCGGGGTTCACCTGCGAGCTCTTATGGCCCGCGAAGGAACCTTTAAAAACCGCCCTCTAACCGTCGTTGTTCAGGCTGCAACTGCGTTGCGCCTCTCACTCTTCCCAGTCACATAGTTATCTATGCCCCTGGGATTCGTTCAGCCGCGCCTTGTTTCGCGCTGAACATCTCGGTTATAGATGCCATTTATGGCAGTTTTTAGAGGTTTCCTGCATTTATACCCTCTCCCATCGGAGAGGGTCAGGCGAGGGGAAAACGCTCCCCTCTTCTTACTTATGCACTGCGCTGCAACAGCATCGACTTGATATGGCCGATGGCACGCGTCGGGTTCAGTCCCTTAGGACATACACTGACGCAGTTCATAATGCTATGGCAGCGGAATACGCTGAAAGCATCACTTAACCCTTCCAGGCGGCTATCGGTCTCGGTGTCGCGGCTATCGATCAGGAAACGATACGCTGCCAGCAGACCCGCAGGGCCGATAAATTTGTCCGGATTCCACCAGAATGACGGACAAGAGGTCGAACAACATGCACACAGAATGCACTCATACAGACCATCGAGTTTTTCACGCTGCTCTGGCGACTGTAAATGCTCGCGAGCCGGTGGATTTTGCCCATTATTCAACAAGTAAGGCTTAATCTTCTCATATTGTGCATAGAATTGCCCCATGTCCACCACCAAATCGCGCACGACCGGCAGACCAGGCAAAGGACGGATAACAATTTTCTGTCCCGCACGCTGCAACGCGGATATCGGCGTGATGCAGGCCAGACCATTTTTGCCGTTCATGTTCAGACCGTCGGAGCCACACACCCCTTCACGGCAGGAACGACGAAACGACAGTGTCGGATCTTTTTCTTTCAGCTGCATTAAGGCATCAAGCAGCATCATGTCGCGACCTTCTTCCGCTTCCAGAACGTAATCCTGCATACGCGGAGCGTCATCAACATCCGGGTTATAACGATAAACTGAGAATTCGAGTTTCATTGTCCTGTCTCCGCATTAATAGGTACGAATCTTCGGCGGGAACGCCGGACGCAGTTTCGGTTCCATATTGACTTCACGTCGTGTCATGGATTCCGACTCTGGCAGATACAGGGAATGGCACAGCCAGTTAGCATCATCACGATCCGGATAGTCAAAGCGGCTATGCGCGCCACGACTTTCAGTACGGAAGTTTGCGGATACAGCCGTCGCGTAGGCGGTTTCCATCAGGTTATCCAACTCCAGGCACTCAACGCGCTGGGTGTTGAACTCGCTGGAGGTATCATCCAGACGCGCATTTTTCAGACGCTCGCGGATGGCTTTCAACTGCTCAAGCCCTTTCGCCATCGCGTCACCTTCACGGAAGACCGAGAAGTTGTGCTGCATACATTCCTGCAGCGCTTTGCGGATTTCGACCGGGTCTTCACCGTCACGGTTGCCGTTCCAGCGGTTCAGGCGCTCCAGGGAAGCATCAATATTCGCCTCAGTCGCATCACGCAGGTCACCCTGTTCGGCAATCGACTCTTGCAGATGTATCCCCACCGCACGACCGAATACCACCAGGTCGAGCAACGAGTTACCGCCCAGACGGTTAGCGCCGTGTACCGATACGCAGGCGATTTCGCCGACAGCGAACAGGCCAGGAATCACCACGTCTTCGCCCTGCTCATTCACGGTCAACGCCTGACCGGTCACTTTGGTCGGAATACCGCCCATCATGTAGTGGCAGGTTGGGATAACCGGGATAGGCTCTTTGATCGGATCAACGTGAGCAAAGGTACGGGACAATTCCAGGATACCCGGCAGACGGGATTCCAGAACCTCTTTACCCAGATGATCGAGTTTCAGTTTGGCATGCGGACCCCATGGGCCGTCGCAGCCGCGACCTTCACGGATTTCAATCATGATGGAACGCGCCACCACGTCACGACCCGCCAGGTCTTTAGCATTTGGCGCGTAACGCTCCATGAAGCGCTCGCCGTGTTTGTTGAGCAGATACCCGCCTTCACCACGACAACCTTCTGTGACCAGCACACCAGCACCGGCGATACCCGTCGGGTGGAACTGCCACATCTCCATATCCTGCACCGGGACGCCCGCGCGGATCGCCATGCCAACGCCGTCACCGGTGTTGATGTGGGCGTTCGTGGTGGACTGATAAATACGGCCTGCGCCGCCGGTCGCCAGTACCGTTGCGCGCGCTTTGAAATAAACCACTTCACCGGTTTCAATGCACAGCGCGGTACACCCGACCACTGCGCCATCTTCATTTTTCACCAGATCGAGTGCATACCACTCGGAGAAAATAGTGGTGTGGTTTTTCAGGTTCTGCTGATACAGCGTGTGCAACAAAGCGTGACCGGTACGGTCAGCCGCTGCTGCTGTACGTGCCGCCTGCTCGCCGCCGAAGTTTTTCGACTGGCCGCCAAACGGACGCTGATAAATGGTGCCATCATCCAGACGGGAGAATGGCAGGCCCATGTGGTCAAGCTCGAGAATCGCTTCCGGGCCGGTCTTGCACATATATTCAATGGCGTCCTGGTCACCGATATAATCGGAGCCTTTCACCGTGTCATACATGTGCCATTCCCAGTTATCTTCATGGGTATTACCGAGCGCAACGGTGATGCCACCCTGGGCAGAAACCGTATGCGAGCGGGTTGGGAAAACTTTTGAGAGCAGCGCACAGGTCTGGCCGCTCTGGGAAATTTGCAGTGCTGCGCGCATACCTGCGCCACCCGCACCAATCACAACAGCATCAAATTCTCTGACTGGCAATTTCATCACACACCCCACACCACAACAAATCCATAAATAACGTAAACCACCAGAGCAACAACGATAGCAAGTTGCAGAGGCAGGCGAATCGCCAACGGTTTAACGTAATCGGTCAACACCTGCCACATGCCAATCCAGGCATGAATAAGGATTGAGAACAGCGCCAGCAGGGTGAACACTTTGGTGAAGGCAGATCCGAAGAATCCGCTCCAGATTTCCCACGTCAGCTCGCCGCTGGTCGCAAAGAAACCGATCATGTAGATGATGTAAAGCGTGAGGACGATGGCGGTAGCGCGGACCAGAATAAAGTCATGTACGCCGTTGCGTCCTAATGCGGAGGCGTTGCTTACCATACGAGGACTCCTGCGAGAATTGAAAACACGACAGTAATGGCAAACGAAATATAGGCAGAGCGTTTCCCTGCTTCGAATGTTTCTTCCAGATAACCAAAGTCCATCAGCATATGGCGAACACCCACAACAACGTGGAATGCCAGCGCGGTCAAAATGCCCCACATGATAAATTTCACGAAGAAGCTGCTCATGATGGCCGAAGCCTGGAGGAATCCTTCAGGAGAAGAGAGGCTCGTTCCCAGTAACCACAGCAAAATGCCTACCGCCACAAACGTAATCACACCGGATGCACGGTGGAGAATGGACGCTATTGCCGTTACAGGGAACCGGATCGTTTTCAGATCCAGATTGACAGGTCTTTGTTTTTTCACGTTTCTTATCATGAATAACGCCCACATGCTGTTCTTATTATTCCCTTTGAATTCGCGTAACAGGAGGGCGGCAAGTCCGGGAAACCCGAGATCATAGTGAACTATGTAACCGGGATGAGCGGGCGCAGCCAACGCACCTGTAGCGTGAAAGACTATGGGATTTCCTTACTCCGGCTGCGATGCGGGTCAGACAGCGTCCTTTTTGTATAACTGCGCGTCATGTAAAACATTGCTTCCAAATGCTAAAACGACACGTAACAACGCTGGGTGGCTCGGGATTGCAGGGTGTTCCGGAGACCTGGCGGCAGTATAGGTCGTTCACAAAACCATTACAATTAACCTACATACAGTTTGTCGGGTTTTATGCGGAACAGTGATCACAGTCACGATAACAACATTATTTTAAATTTTAATCATCGGATTTGACAAAGATTAAACAATATTGTTACAAACGTCAGCGGAAAAGGCATATAATGCGCAAAAGTTATGAGGTCTCTCTTTCACCTGAGATTTAGTTATGTAACAGTGTGATGGTATTGACCGAAGTTATCAGGACAGTTATTAGTGGTATACAGGTTTGAATAATTCGGACTGCGAAGACACTGATTTGCTGTTGTTTCTCTGATTTTTCATTCGTTTACCTGCAAGGCGCCATAGCTCTGTACCCTGGTTTCTCCTCGCGAGCTGAGCGGCAAGCCAAATAACAAACTGGTAACGGTGATTAACAGCTGAAAGCGAATCCGTATTAAACACGCAGGCATTCGAGCGAGATCAAGGCGGCAAGCCAGAGAATCCCAGACAGCATAGATAACTATGTGACCCGGGTTCGAGGGCGCAGCCAACGCAGAGCTGGCTTGAAGGACTGAGTGTTTCGTGGTCTTAAGCATAAGGCGCTAAGGAGACCGTAAATGGCTGATACAAAGGCAACGCTCACCCTAAATGGTGACACTGCTATTGAACTGGATGTGCTAAAAGGCACGCTCGGTCAGGATGTTATTGATATTCGTACTTTGGGCTCAAAAGGGGTGTTTACCTTTGATCCTGGTTTCACTTCTACCGCATCTTGCGAATCCAAAATCACCTTCATCGACGGTGACGAAGGTATCCTGCTCCACCGCGGCTTCCCCATCGATCAATTAGCCACCGAATCCAACTATCTGGAAGTGTGCTATATCCTGCTGAACGGTGAAAAACCGACGCAGGCGCAGTTCGATGAATTCCAGACGACCGTCACCCGCCACACCATGATTCATGAGCAGATTACCCGTCTGTTCCACGCCTTCCGTCGTGATTCTCACCCGATGGCTGTGATGTGCGGTATTACCGGTGCGCTGGCGGCGTTCTACCACGACTCGCTGGACGTCAATAACCAACGCCATCGTGACATCGCAGCGTTCCGCCTGCTGTCCAAAATGCCAACCATGGCGGCGATGTGTTACAAATATTCTATCGGTCAGCCTTTTGTTTATCCGCGTAACGACCTCTCCTATTCAGGCAACTTCCTGAACATGATGTTCTCCACGCCGTGCGAACCTTACGAGGTTAATCCGGTGCTTGAGCGCGCGATGGACCGTATTCTGATCCTGCATGCCGACCACGAACAAAATGCATCGACCTCCACCGTTCGTACCGCTGGCTCTTCAGGCGCAAACCCATTCGCCTGTATCGCAGCCGGTATCGCCTCCCTGTGGGGACCGGCGCACGGTGGCGCGAACGAAGCGGCACTGAAGATGCTGGAAGAGATCAGCTCTGTTGAGCACATTCCTGAATTCGTGCGTCGTGCGAAAGACAAAAATGACTCCTTCCGCCTGATGGGCTTCGGTCACCGTGTTTACAAAAACTACGACCCGCGCGCGACCGTTATGCGTGAAACCTGCCACGAAGTGCTGAAAGAGCTGGGTACGAAAGATGATCTGCTGGAAGTGGCGATGGAGCTGGAACACATCGCGCTGAACGACCCGTACTTCATCGAGAAAAAACTGTACCCGAACGTCGATTTCTACTCTGGCATTATTCTGAAAGCGATGGGCATTCCGTCTACCATGTTCACCGTGATCTTTGCCATGGCGCGTACCGTGGGCTGGATTGCACACTGGAACGAAATGCACACCGACGGCATGAAAATCGCCCGTCCTCGTCAGCTGTACACAGGCTACGAGCAGCGTGATTTCAAATCAGACATCAAGCAATAATTCGATTTGTCTGTTAAAAACGCGCCGACTGGCGCGTTTTTTATTTGTGCGATCAGATGCCCTTACCCCAGCCTTCTGCCACGGGGAGAAGGAGAACTCTGCGCCCTATTTCTGACACTCCGGACACCCGTAAAACGGTCTTGAAGAAAGCGTGCTCCGCTCAATCACCCCGCCGCATCGCTCGCAGGCTTTGCCCTCCCGATGAAACACCTTAAAGCGAAACAACGCACCGTGATGTTTATTGTCATCCACCACGCCTCGCGTATTGTACGACAGCCGCGGGATGTCCAGCAAAGCATGTGATAGCGCATCAAGTTGTTCCTCGCTGAGCTGCGAAGCCTTACGCTGCGCCGCCAGCCCCACTTCCCAGAGAATTTCAACGCGCAAATAATTGCCCAACCCGGCAAGAAAGGCCTGATCCAGCAGCAATCCTGAAAACTGTCGATTGCGGAACTTCGGTGACAATAACCGCGCTTTCACCGCTTCTGCCGTCAGCCGCATATCAAGTACATCCGGCCCGACGCGTTGCAGGAAGGGGTGAGTGAGCAGTTGCTCCGGCGTTAACATTTCTATGTCTGACGCACTGTAGAGCAAAATCGCTTTATCCGCCGTTTGCAGCCTGACGCGCAATATCCTTGATGTTTGTGGGTGCTCACCTGCATCAACCACCCGCCAGACCCCATAAAGTTGATTGTGGCTATATAACGTCAGGTTATGGGAAAAATGCGTCAGCAACGCTTTGCCGCGCGTTTCAATCTGCGTGACTTTTTGCCCAATCAACGAGGATTCGAACGATTTTAACTGAGGAAAGGCAAACCACGCATCGGTGAGAGGTTTGCCCTTTATCGCCGCCTCCAGGCTGTCCGCCGCGCGGCGGATCTCCGGTCCTTCTGGCATATTTACATCCTTTTTGAGTGCATCGTTAATGCGTTGCGCCGCCTACGACGTTGATGTCACAGTCCTGGCGTAACGCCACGGTTATGGCGATTTCCAGCGCATCTTTCACCGTCTGTGCCGCCATGCTCGGTGCGCCAGCATGCGCCGCGGCCTGTTCAGGTAAGTACGGAATATGAATAAAGCCGCCCTTTATCTCCGCGTTTTCACTGATTTTATGCAGCAACCCGTACATCACGTGATTACAGACGAACGTCCCCGCCGTCTGCGACACTGATGCAGGAATGCCTTTTTCGCGCATCGCCGCCACCATTGCTTTGATGGGCAGCGAGCTAAACCACGCCGCAGGGCCGCCCGGGACAATCGCAACGTCAATCGGCTGCTGCCCACGATTATCAGGAATTCGTGCATCATCGACATTTATACCGACACGTTCGACGGTGATATCCACACGACCGCCCGCCTGCCCGACGGCAATCACTACGGCCGGATTCAATTCGTCGATAGCGGCATTCAGCACCGTCAGCGACTCGCCAAACACGCAAGGCAACTGCCGCGTCACCACGCGGCAATCATCTATTATCATCCCCTCAAGCTGTTTGACCACTTCCCAGGAAGGGTTGATGGTCTCACCGCCAAAAGGCTCAAAACCGGTCACTAAAATATGACGCATCACGCCTCCTTATAAGAACATCAGGAAGTACATCAGGAACACGTTGACGATCAGTAACAGCACGCCGGTCGGTATTTGCGCCTTGATCACCGCATTTTTATCCGGCAGTTCCAGCAGGGCGGCGGGAACAATATTGAAGTTAGCCGCCATCGGCGTCATCAGCGTCCCGCAATACCCGGAGAACATCCCAATCGCCGCCATGACGGCCGGATTGCCGCCGTGTTGCAGCACCAGAATCGGAATGCCGATCCCTGCCGTCACAATCGGGAACGCAGCAAACGCATTGCCCATCACCATCGTCAGCACAGCCATGCCAATCGCGTAGACCGCCACCGCGATAAAGCGGCTATCCACCGCCAGATAGGTTTTCGTGAGCCAGGAGATCCCATCGCCCACGCCTGCTGCGGTAAACAGCAGCCCGAGCGTCGCCAGAATTTGCGGCAAAATAAACGCCCAGCCGATGGAATCCAGCAGACGACGCGCTTCCTGCAGCGGTTGATGCACTTTTTCGTGCGTCATTTTGATTGCCAGCGCCAGGCCAATGAGCGTGCCGATCGTCATGGAAAACAGCGTCACCAGGGTCGCGTGATTGCCCGGCCCAAACAGCGTCTCCTGCAATCCCGGAATATGGTTGAACATCAGCACGCCAACAACCGTCACCACGGGAATGGCGAGCGCCGGATAGAACAGTCGGTTACCCAGACGCGTTGCGCTGGCTTCACGTTCTTCCTGCTTGCGTTGATGATAGCTGCCCAGACGCACGCCGCCAAAACCAGCAATCAGCGCCAGCCCCACCACCGCGACACCCACCGCAATATGCACGGTGCGCTTATCGCCCACCAGCTGATACGTCCAGTCACCCAGCAGGAACATCAGGCCGTAAATGCCCCAGAACATTCCGGTCGTCACGCGGCGCGGGTTAGCTTTATCGCGGAACGACATCACCGCGACGATCAGCAGGATCAGCCCCGCCAGCCAGTACAAATAGCTTTGCTGGAAATTCATGAGGCATCTCCCTGCGTACGCGTGGTTTTCGCCAGCTCGCGCTCAAGATGCTTATCCAGCCGCCACAGGCGAGTGGCATGAATGATAAAGGCGCAGATCGCCGTCGGGATGCCCCACAAGGCAATATGCAGCGGCTCGGTCTGAATACCGCCAGACTCAAGCATAAAGTTATGCATAAAGATGATCGCGCCAAAGGCGACAAAAATGTCTTCGCCGAAGAACAGCCCGACGTTATCGGTCGCCGCCGACATGGCACGCAGGCGGTAACGCACCGCGCCCGGCAGTTCACCGTATTTTTTCTCTGCTGCACCCTCCGCCATCGGGGCCAGCAGCGGGCGCACCATCTGCGGATGACCGCCGAGGCTGGTCAGTCCCATTGCGGCCGACGCTTCACGCACGAACAGATAGACAATCAGCAAGCGGCCCGCAGTGGCGCTGTGAATTTTGGCAATCCACGCCTGCGCGCGCTCTTTCAGCCCGTGGCGCTCCAGCAGACCGATAACCGCAAGAGGAATCAGCAGGATATACGGCAGGTTACGGGTATTCAGGAACCCCTCGCCGAGCTTTTCGAGGATAGTGGCGACAGGCATATACGCCGCAAGGCCAGTCACGATACCGGCGACAATCACCACCAGCACCGGATTAAAACGTAATAAAAACCCGACCACAATCACCGCGATACCGATGAGTGGCCAGAGCGATAGCGTCTCTGCCATATTCTCTTTCCTGTTGTTAAGTTGTGTTTGCGTTTGTGCGTTATGCACTGATTGTTATATTTTTAACGTCAAATTCTTTGCGTAAGCGGCGGGCAAACGCCAGCGCGTGTTCGCCATCGCCATGCAGACAGACGGTCTGCGCCCGCACGCTGGCCCACTTCCCGGTGATGCTTTTGACCCGCCCCTGCTGCACCATTTCCAGGGTTTGCCCCAGCGCCAGTTTTTCATCGTCAATCAGCGCGCCCGCCGCCGTGCGCGGCACCAGACTTCCGTCAGCCTGATAACCGCGATCGGCAAACACCTCTTCGCGCGTGACCAAACCATGACGCTCCCCGGCGCGGATCAGTTCGCTGCCGGCCAGTCCCACCAGAATCAACGTCGGGCTAACGGCATGAACCGCACGGGCGATAGCATCCGCCAGCGCAGCGTCTTTTGCCGCCTGGTTATAGAGCATCCCGTGCGGCTTAACGTGACGAAGTTGCCCTCCTTCGGCGCGCGCGATAGCCTCCAGCGCCCCAATTTGATACAGCATTTGGGCGTACACCGTTTCCGGTGGCAAGTTCATCGCCGTGCGGCCAAAGTTCTCCCGATCGGGAAAGCTCGGATGCGCGCCTATCGCCACGCCATTTTTTAACGCCTCGCGAACGCACGCCTGCATGGTTTGCGCATCCCCGGCGTGAAATCCGCAGGCGATATTGGCGGAAGAGACAAGCGTCAATAATTCGGCATCGCTTGTGCAGCCTTCGCCTAAATCCGCATTCAAATCAACGACGATCATTCAACCTCCATGCCAGTTGTTCGATATGTTGTCTCTGTACGCGTCGCGCTTCGAGCGCCTCTTCCAGCGTGCACTGCACAAAATGAATCGGCTGACCCAACGGAATTTGCGCCAGATGGTACATATCCGCCTCGATGATGCAGGCGATACGCGGATAGCCCCCTGTGGTCTGCGCATCATTCATCAGGACAATCGGTTGGCCGTTATGCGGCACCTGAATCACGCCCGGCAGCAGGCCATGTGACAGCATTTCGCGATCGGTAGTGCGTGCCAGTTGCTGACCCTGTAAACGATAGCCCATGCGGTTACTTTGCGGGCTGAGCTTCCACGGCAGACGCCAGAAAGCATCCTGCGAAGGCTGGTCAAACTCATGGTATTCCGGCCCAGGCAGTGCGCGAATACGGTTGGTCCACAGCAGTTGCTTAACCCCCTGCGTTTCGGCAAATTCCCGCGTGCCGGGACGAAGCGGTAACCTGTCGCCATCTTTCAGCAAACGGCCTTCAAACCCGCCGATACCCGTTTTGAGATCGGTGCTGAATGAGTTCATCACTTCCGGTACGTCAATGCCGCCATCGATCGCCAGATAGCTGCGCATCCCGTGCAACGGGCGATTCAGCGTCAGGCGCTGCCCGGCTTTAGCCCTTAATCGCCATCCGGTCCAGACCGCTGCGCCATCAAGCGTGGCATCGCAGCCTGCGCCGGTCAGGGCGAACCAGCTGTCGCGCTCAAACTCGACGCTGCATTGACCCAGGGTCATTTCCAGCGCCGCCGTATTTGGATCGTTGCCCACCAGCAGATTCGCAATCTGCAACGCCGGTTTATCCAGCGCCCCGCAATAGCTGATCCCCGACTGACGCAGGCCAATACGGCCCTCGTCCTGTACCGAGGTGTACAGCCCCGCGCGAATCACCTTCAACATACCCCCTCCTTCTGCGGCACAAACCGCACGGTATCACCCGGTCGCAACAGCACCGGTTCATCGCGTTTTGAATCAAATAACGGCAGAGGGGTATGGCCAATCAGCTGCCAGCCGCCCGGCGACACCAGCGGGTAAATCCCGGTCTGCGCCCCGCCAATGCCGACCGAACCGGCAGGAACCTGCAGGCGCGGCTCAGCGCGACGCGGCGTGGCCAGCTGTTCCGGCAATCCCCCCAGATAGGGGAATCCTGGCTGGAAGCCCAGGAACCACACCACGTAATCAATCGAGCTATGCAGCTCGACCACCTGCTTTTCAGACAGTCCGGCATGTCGGGCGACCTCGCCCAGATCCGGGCCACCCGCCCCGCCGTACACTACTGGGATTTCGATAAAGCGTGACTCAGGCTCAAGCGCCTCGCTCTCTTCCCACCAGCGTTGCAACCGCTCGATTGCATCCAACGCCAGGGACTGCGGATTGCGCAATACGACCGTAATGTTATTCATCCCCGGAATGGCTTCCACCACTTCGGGGATCTCCGCTAGCCGCTGCGTTAAGCGCCAGATCCTTTTTTGCGTCGCCAGCGTGACCGGAGGCTCAAGCTCCAGCACCACGGCGGTTTCGCCTAATAAATAACAACGCGCTCGCTGCACTTACATACCTCTCATCAGGCAGGATTAGGAATATCAATAAAGGTCACATCCAGATCGGTATTTTCCGTCAACCACTCGCTCAGGGCGCGAATGCCGCCGCGTTCAGTGGCGTGATGCCCCGCGGCATAAAAATGCAGACCCTGTTCACGCGCGGAATGGATCGTCTGTTCAGACACTTCACCGGTAATAAACGCGTCAACGCCAAAGCGCGCAGCGTTGTCGATAAAGCCCTGACCACCGCCCGTACACCAGGCGACGCGTTTCACCAAATCGGGCCCGGTATCACCGCTCCACAGCGGACGACGCCCCAGACGCGCCTCAATCCAGGAGGCCAGCTCCAGACCTGGGACCGGCATCGATAACTCACCCCACGGCACTAACTGTTCAATTTCGCCCATCACGGTGATGCCCAGCAGCGCGGCCAGCTGCACGTTATTACCCAGCTCCGGGTGCGCATCCAGCGGCAAATGCCAGCCATACAGGTTGATGTCGTTTGCCAGCAGCGTTTTCAGGCGATTGCGCTTCATGCCGCGAATCACGGGCGCTTCGTTTTTCCAGAAATAACCGTGATGTACGATCACCGCATCGGCTTGCAGACGCACCGCTTCATCGAGCAACGCCTGGCTTGCCGTGACGCCCGTGACAATCTTTTGCACCGTGTCGCGCCCTTCCACCTGCAGGCCGTTCGGGCCATAGTCGCTAAAGCTGGTGCTGTTCAGTTTTTCGTTGATCAGTTGTTCAAGTTCGGTGTTTTTCATCATGACTCTCTTACACTTTGCGGGCGGCTTCATAGGCCGCCAGTGTGGCGACGCGCGCCTGTTTATGATCGACAATCGGGCGCGGATAATCGAGCTTCACGCCCGCTTTATCTGCCCACACCCAAGGTTCATGAACGGATTTAATCGGCACATCACGAAGTGATGGCAGCCACTGACGGATAAATTCGCCTTTGTCGTCAAACCGTTGCCCCTGCGTGGTCGGATTAAAAATACGAAAATAGGGCGCGGCGTCCGTTCCGGTTGAGGCCGCCCACTGCCAGCCACCATTATTGGCGGCCAAATCGCCGTCGATCAGCTGTGCCATAAAATATCGCTCTCCGGCACGCCAGTCGATAAGCAAGTCTTTCACCAAAAAACTCGCCACGATCATTCGCAGGCGGTTATGCATCCATCCCGTTTCGTTGAGCTGGCGCATCGCCGCATCGACAATCGGATAGCCCGTGTTCCCGTCCTGCCAGGCCTGCAGCAGCACCTCGTCGTACTGCCACTGCACATTATCCGTCCAGCGAATAAAGGGCCGGTGTTTACATAAATCAGGATGATAGGTCATCAGATGGCGATAAAATTCTCGCCAGATAAGCTCGTTAAGCCACACCGCGCCCTCACCGCCGTCCAGCGCTCTGGGCTGCTCCGCCAGCAGTCGGTGCAAACACTGACGCGGCGAGAGCACGCCCAGCGCTAAACAGGCAGATAACCGGCTGGTGCCGTCAATGGAAGGGAAATCGCGCCGCGCCTCGTACTCACCCGCGCCGTGCTGACAGAAATGACGCAGCTGCGCGATGGCGGCCTTTTCACTGGCAGGAAACCGTTCAGCATCAAAATCCTGCTGCGGGTAGTTGAAGTCAATTTCAGCGGGTGGCGGCAGCTTTTGTTCTCTGGCTGCGGGCGCGGCCACGCATTCCGGCAGCCCCTCTTTCAGGCGCTTGACGTACGCATTCTTGAACGGGGTAAACACTTTATACATCTCGTGATTCCCGGTCATGACGCTGCCGGGGGGCAACATCACGCTGTCGTCAAAGCCCTGACAGACCACGCCGTCGAGCGTTTTTTCGAGCTGTCGGTCGCGCTGTTGCTCGTTGAATTCGTATTGATAGTTGTAAAAAAGATGGGTGACGGCGTGCTGCTCGCAGAGCTGCTGCACTTTTGCGCTTTGCGCCGCAAAATCACTCACCTCTTCATAGATGAGCGGAATGCCTCTCTCCGCCAGGCCCTGCTGCAACCCCTTAAGATGCGCGCGCAGATATGACGCCTGTCGCGGGGCCATATCGTGCTGCCGCCACTGATCGGGCGTGGCGATAAACACGGCCAGCACCCGCGCGTTTTGGCTGCGGCAGGCAGCCGCAAGGGCGATATTGTCATGAAGGCGCAGATCCGCGCGAAACCAGACCAGATGCGTGGTCATAACACTCCTGAATAATTGTCCATAACCTAAGCGTAGCGTTTCCGGCCGCACGCTAACATCGCGTCGTCCGAAACAGCGTCGGAATACCTGACGCTATAATGTTTAAGTTATGTTACTGGAGCAAGCAGTACAACCCCGTTAATGCCGGTTAACTGCGGATGATTCCTGACAATCTCAAGGGGTAAACCTTTATCGCGGGCATAAAAAAACCGCCACATCTCTGTGGCGGTTACGACATTGCTGTGTGTCGTCTTTATTTTAATAGAAGTCGCAGGTCGCTTTTTCGGCCTGATCCATCCATACCGGTTTCTCGCTGGTTTTCGCCCAGACGCGGTGCAGATAGCTGTAAAAACGGGCACGGTCTTTCCAGAAAAGCATCACCGGTAACGCCAGAACACCCGCCACTACAGCGAAGGTGCGACGTAAAAAGACAACATGTGCAGGATACTCTTTGTAAAGGTCCATTATTTTCTCCCCTATAGTTGGCCGGAAACATTATCCGGAAAATTCAAAAGTGGTTATCTGGCTAAAATAGTACCGTTTTGTTTGTAATTTTACTACTCATCCGACCACTTCTTTTCATTCATTTAGTGAATATTTACACTTCTCCCGTAATTAAGTTACGAAAAAGTTAACGAGACACTTACCAATAGTTAAATTGGGGCTTTATCGTTTTTATACTTTTTTTACACCTCCCCCGCCGATTTTTGCGAAATCTTTGCGCCATAAATCCTACCTTTTGCACAAAGACAAATGTCACCCGGAGGTGAATTGTGAGTGCAGGTCTGATTGCCGGCATCGTGTTGGTTTTTCTGTTATTAGGGTATCTGGTCTACGCCTTGTTTAATGCGGAGGCATTCTGATGGCCGCTCAAGGATTTTTACTTATCGCCAGCTTTTTACTGGTGCTGTTCCTGCTGGCACGACCGCTGGGAACCGCACTGGCGCGGATGATAAATGGCGTTCCGCTGCCTCTGGTTGGCGGCGTGGAAAACGGATTGTGGCGCGTACTCGGCATCCAAAATCAGGAGATGAACTGGCGGCAATATCTGCTCGCTATTCTGCTGCTGAATGTGTGCGGCCTGTTTGTCCTCTTCGCGATGCTGATGTTGCAGGGCATTTTGCCGCTCAACCCGCAGCAGTTGCCGGGGTTGAGCTGGCATCTGGCGCTCAATACGGCCGTCAGTTTCGTCACCAATACCAACTGGCAATCGTATGCAGGTGAAACCACGCTGAGCTATTTCAGCCAGATGGCGGGATTAACCGTACAAAACTTCCTGTCTGCAGCCAGCGGCATCGCGGTGATCTTCGCGCTGACGCGCGCTTTTGCGCGGCAAAAAATGAATACGCTGGGTAATGCCTGGGTCGATCTCACGCGGATTACGCTGTGGGTGCTGCTGCCGATTTCTCTGCTTATCGCTCTGTTCTTTATCCAGCAAGGCACGCTGCAAAACCTGCTGCCGTATTCGTCTTACACCTCGCTTGAGGGGGTAAAACAGATGCTGCCGATGGGGCCAGTGGCCTCGCAGGAAGCCATCAAAATGCTTGGCACGAACGGCGGCGGATTCTTCAATGCCAACTCCTCGCACCCGTTCGAAAACCCCACTGCGCTGACTAACTTCGTGCAGATGCTGGCGATCTTCCTGATCCCCTCCGCGCTCTGCTTTGCCTTTGGCGATGTGGTGAACGACCGCCGTCAGGGCCGCACGTTGCTCTGGGCGATGTCAATTATCTTCGTGGTCTGCGCCGCGCTGGTGATGTGGGCGGAATGGCACGGCAACGCGCACTTTATGCAGCTCGGTGCCGACAGCAACATCAATATGGAAGGTAAAGAGAGCCGTTTCGGCATTCTCGCCAGCAGTCTGTACGCAGTGGTCACCACGGCGGCCTCCTGCGGCGCGGTGAATGCGATGCATGACTCCTTCACCGCGCTCGGCGGGATGATCCCGCTGTGGCTGATGCAGATTGGTGAAGTGGTGTTTGGCGGGGTCGGATCCGGTCTGTACGGCATGCTGCTGTTTGTCCTGCTGGCGGTGTTTATCGCCGGGCTGATGATTGGCCGCACGCCGGAATACCTGGGTAAAAAAATCGACGTGAGGGAGATGAAACTGACCGCGCTGGCGATTCTGGTGACCCCTGCACTGGTGCTGATGGGTACGGCGCTGGCGCTGATGACCGACGCCGGACGCAGCGGCATTTTCAACCCTGGCATTCACGGCTTTAGCGAAGTGCTGTACGCCGTCTCATCCGCCGCCAACAACAACGGCAGCGCCTTCGCCGGATTAAGCGCTAACTCTCCGTTCTGGAACTGCCTGTTGGCGTTCTGCATGTTCGTCGGTCGCTTTGGGGTAATCATCCCGGTGATGGCGATTGCCGGGACGCTTGTCAGCAAAAACATTCAGCCCACCTCCAGCGGAACGCTGCCCACCCACGGGGCGCTGTTTGTCGGCCTGCTGATTGGCACCGTGCTGCTGGTGGGTGCATTGACCTTTATCCCCGCCCTCGCGTTAGGCCCGGTCGCGGAACACCTTTCTTTACGCTAATTGAGCGGAGACATAAGTCATGAGTCGTAAACAACTGGCCCTCTTAGAACCCGCGCTGGTTCGCCAGGCGTTGATGGATGCGGTCAAAAAACTCAGCCCGCGCGTGCAGTGGCACAACCCGGTGATGTTTATTGTCTGGATTGGCAGCGTGGTCACCACCGCGCTGGCTGTTGCAATGGCAACCGGGCATCTGGCGGGCGATGCGAGCTTTACCGGCGCGATTAGCGTTTGGCTGTGGTTTACGGTGCTTTTCGCAAACGTAGCCGAAGCGCTGGCGGAAGGCCGCAGTAAGGCGCAGGCCAACAGCCTGAAAGGCATCAATAAGACAGCATTTGCCCGCAAACTGCGCGAGCCAAAATATGGCGCACAGATGGATCACGTCCCGGCTGACGAGCTGCGCAAAGGCGACGTCGTGCTGGTCGAAGCGGGCGATATCATCCCGTGCGACGGGGAAGTCATCGAAGGTGGCGCATCGGTCGATGAGAGCGCGATCACCGGGGAATCTGCACCGGTGATTCGTGAGTCTGGCGGCGATTTCGCTTCCGTCACCGGCGGGACGCGGATCCTTTCCGACTGGCTGGTGATCCAGTGCAGCGTCAACCCAGGCGAAACCTTTCTCGACCGCATGATCGCGATGGTCGAAGGCGCACAGCGTCGTAAAACGCCAAACGAAATCGCGCTGACCATCTTACTGGTGGCCCTGACGATTGTTTTTCTGCTGGCAACCGCCACCCTGTGGCCGTTCTCCGCCTACGGCGGCACGGCGGTCAGCGTCACGGTACTGGTCGCGCTGCTGGTCTGCCTGATCCCAACCACCATCGGCGGATTGCTGTCGGCGATTGGCGTGGCGGGGATGAGCCGGATGCTCGGCGCAAATGTCATCGCCACCAGCGGTCGCGCCGTAGAAGCGGCGGGCGACGTGGATGTGTTGCTGCTCGATAAAACCGGGACCATTACCCTCGGCAACCGCCAGGCATCTGAGTTCCTGCCCGCGCCCGGCGTGGATGAAAAAACGCTGGCCGACGCCGCGCAGCTCTCATCGCTGGCCGACGAAACGCCGGAAGGCCGCAGCATCGTTATTCTCGCAAAACAGCGCTTTAACCTGCGCCAGCGGGATGTGCAAAGCCTGCAGGCCACCTTTGTGCCGTTCACCGCGCAAACGCGTATGAGCGGGATTAACATCCAGGATCGCATGATTCGCAAAGGCTCCGTTGACGCAATCCGCCGCCACATTGAAGCCAACAACGGCCACTTCCCACCGGAAGTCGATCGTCTGGTTGAGAACGTGGCGCGTCAGGGCGCAACGCCACTGGTGGTCGCCGAAGGTGCAACCGTGCTCGGCGTCATTGCCCTGAAAGATATCGTAAAAGGTGGCATTAAAGAACGCTTTGCCCAGTTGCGTAAGATGGGGATTAAAACGGTGATGATCACCGGCGATAACCGGTTGACCGCCGCCGCGATTGCCGCCGAAGCGGGCGTGGATGATTTTCTGTCTGAAGCCACGCCGGAAGCCAAACTGGCGTTGATTCGTCAGTACCAGGCCGAAGGACGCCTGGTGGCAATGACCGGCGACGGCACCAACGACGCCCCGGCACTGGCACAGGCGGACGTCGCGGTGGCGATGAACTCGGGCACTCAGGCGGCGAAAGAGGCGGGGAATATGGTCGATCTCGACTCTAACCCGACCAAGCTGATTGAAGTGGTGCACATCGGCAAACAGATGCTGATGACGCGCGGATCGCTGACCACGTTCAGTATCGCCAACGACGTGGCAAAGTATTTTGCCATTATTCCGGCGGCGTTTGCGGCGACCTATCCGCAGCTCAACGCCCTGAACGTGATGCATCTGCACTCTCCGGCGTCGGCCATTCTCAGCGCCGTGATTTTTAACGCGCTGATTATTGTCTTCCTGATCCCGCTGGCGCTTAAAGGCGTGAGCTATAAACCGCTGACGGCGGCCGCTATGCTGCGCCGCAACCTGTGGATTTATGGTCTGGGTGGACTGGTGGTGCCGTTTATCGGTATCAAAATTATCGACATGCTGCTGACCGTGTTCGGGCTGGTTTAAAAGGTAAATCAAATGACGATGTTACGCCCCGCTATACTGCTGTTTATTCTGTTAACGCTGGTGACCGGCGGGCTTTATCCGCTGCTCACAACGGCACTCGGCCAATGGTGGTTTACCGATCAGGCCAACGGTTCGCTGATTATCCAGAACGGTGAAAATCGCGGCTCGCGCCTGATTGGGCAGAATTTTACCGACGCGGGCTACTTTCAGGGGCGTCCTTCCGCCACTGCGGAAAGCCCGTATAATCCGATGGCGTCTGGCGGGAGTAATCTGGCGGGGAGCAATCCCGAGCTGGATAAAGCGATCGGCGAACGTGTTGCCACACTTCGCGCCGCCAACCCGCAGGCCAGCCGTGATGTGCCCGTTGAGCTGGTCACGGCCTCTGCCAGCGGGCTGGATTACAGCCTGACGCCCGAATCGGTCGCATGGCAGATCCCGCGCGTGGCGGCCGCCCGCCAGTTGACCACGGAACAGGTGCGTCAGGCAGTTGAGGAACATACGCAAAAACCGCTGGTCAATTTTATCGGTATGCCGGTAGTGAATATTGTTGAGCTGAATCTGGCGCTGGACGCGCTAAGGAAAAACTAAATGACCGACGAGCCTGTGCGCCCGGACCCTGACCGACTGCTGGAACAGACAGCCGCCCCGCATCGCGGCAAGCTGAAAGTGTTCTTTGGCGCCTGCGCGGGCGTCGGGAAAACCTACGCCATGCTGGCGGAAGCGCAGCGGCTGCGGGCGCAAGGTTTAGACATTGTGGTAGGCGTTGTGGAAACGCACGGACGGAAAGAGACGGCGGCGCTGCTGGAAGGATTAGCCACGCTGCCCGCCCGGCGGACCAGCCATCGCGGTCGTCTGGTGACGGAATTTGATCTCGATGCCGCCCTCGCCCGCCGTCCGGCGCTGATCCTGATGGACGAACTGGCGCACAGCAACGCGCCAGGCTCGCGTCATCCAAAGCGCTGGCAGGATGTCGAGGAGCTGCTGGAAGCGGGTATCGACGTCTTTACCACCGTTAACGTGCAGCATCTGGAAAGCCTGAACGATGTGGTCAGTGGCGTGACAGGAATTCAGGTGCGCGAAACCGTGCCCGATCCCTTTTTTGATTCCGCCGATGAGGTGGTGCTGGTCGATCTCCCGCCGGACGATCTGCGCCAGCGCCTGCACGAGGGCAAAGTCTATATTACCGGTCAGGCCGAACGGGCCATCGAACATTTCTTCCGCAAAGGGAATTTGATCGCCCTGCGTGAACTGGCGCTCAGACGCACCGCCGATCGGGTGGACGATCAGATGCGTGCCTGGCGTGACCGACAGGGACAGGATCGCGTCTGGCACACCCGCGACGCGATTTTACTGTGCATCGGCCACGGAAGCGGCAACGAAAAGCTGGTGCGCACCGCCGCGCGGCTGGCGGCAAAATTTGGCAGCGTCTGGCATGCGGTTTATGTCGAAACGCCGCATCTGCATGCGCTGCCTGAACATCAACGTCGCGCGATTTTGAGCGCCTTACGCCTGGCACAAGAATTGGGCGCAGAAACCGCCACGTTGTCCGATCCCGCAGAAGACAAAGCCATTCTCCGCTACGCCCGCGAGCATAATCTGGGCAAAATTGTGATTGGCCGTCGCCATCATCGCCGCTGGTTTAGCCGTGAGTCGTTCGCCGATAAACTGGCAAAACGCGCGCCCGATTTAGATTTGGTGATTGTCGCCCTTGATGACAAACCCGCCCCCCTGCCAAACCGAACAGCAGATGTGCGCCCTTTCGGCGAGAAATGGCGTATTCAGTTGCGTGGCTGTCTGGTCGCGACGGTTCTGTGCGCGCTGATCACGTTCGTGGCCAGCCAGTGGCTTTTCGCCTTTGACGCGGCCAATCTGGTGATGATTTATCTGCTGGGCGTGGTGATTGTCGCCCTGCTTTACGGTCGCTGGCCGTCAGTGCTTGCCACGGTGATTAACGTCGCCAGCTTTGATCTGTTTTTTATCGCCCCGCGCGGAACGCTGGCGGTGTCGGACGTGCAGTACATTCTGACGTTCGCGGTGATGCTTACCGTCGGCCTTATCGTCGGGAATCTCACCGCAGGTGTGCGCTATCAGGCACGTATCGCCCGCTATCGCGAGCAACGCACGCGTCATCTTTATGAGATGTCAAAATCGCTGGCAGTGGGCCGCACGCCGCGCGATATCGTTCAGACCAGCGAGCAGTTTATTCGCTCGACGTTCCACGCCAGCAGCCTGATTTTGCTGCCCGATGAGCACGGGAAACTGCGCCCGTTGACCTCGGCCAGCGGTATGACGCCGTGGGATGACGCAATTGCCCGCTGGAGTTTTGATAAAGGTTTACCCGCAGGCGCAGGCACGGACACCTTACCCGGCGTGCCCTATCTGATGTTGCCGCTGCGCAGCGCCAACAAGACGCTGGGACTGGTGATTGTGGAGCCGACCCATCTGCGACAGCTGATGATCCCGGAACAGCAGCGTCTACTGGAAACCTTCACGTTGCTGGTCGCCAGCGCTCTCGAAAGACTGGCGCTGACGGCAAGCGAAGAGCAGGCCCGAATGGCCAGCGAGCGTGAGAGCATCCGCAACTCGCTGCTGGCGGCGCTCTCTCACGATCTGCGCACGCCGCTGACCGTCCTGTTTGGCCAGGCGGAAATTTTAACGCTCGATCTGGCGGCAGAGAATTCCCCGCACGCGCCTCAGGCCAGTGAAATACGCCAGCATGTTCTCAACACTACGCGGTTGGTGAATAATCTGCTGGATATGGCGCGCATTCAGTCCGGCGGATTTAACCTCAAAAAAGAGTGGCTGACGCTGGAAGAGGTGGTTGGCAGCGCCCTGAAAATGCTGGAACCCGGTCTTGGCGGGCGACACATTTCTTTGAACATGCCGGAACCGCTGGCGCTGATTCACGTTGACGGCCCGCTGTTTGAGCGTGTGCTGATTAATCTGCTGGAAAACGCGGCGAAATACGCGGGTTCAAAAGCAGAGATTGGGCTGAATGCGGGCGTGGCAAATCAGGCATTACGTCTTGAGATCTGGGACGACGGCCCCGGCATTCCCGTTGGACAGGAATCGGCTATTTTTGAAAAATTTTCCCGGGGAAATAAAGAGTCTGCCATTCCGGGTGTCGGGCTTGGGCTGGCGATCTGCCAGGCCATCGTCGAGGTTCACGGTGGAACCATCGACGCGCACAACCGTCCGGAAGGCGGGGCCTGTTTTTGTGTTACACTTCCGCTAGAAGCCCCGCCGGAACTTGATGAATTACCAGAGGATTTGTGATTAACGTTCTGATTGTTGAAGACGAACATGCGATTAGCCGTTTCCTGCGCGCCGCGCTGGAGGGGGACGGCTTGCGCGTGTTTGACGCCGGAACGTTACAGCGAGGCCTGATTGAAGCCGCAACACGCAAACCCGATCTGGTGATCCTCGATTTAGGTTTGCCAGACGGCGACGGCATCGATTTTATCCGCGAGGTTCGCCAGTGGAGCCAGATGCCGATTATTGTGCTTTCTGCCCGCGCGGAAGAGACCGATAAAATTGCCGCGCTGGATGCCGGTGCCGATGATTATCTCAGCAAACCCTTTGGTATCGGCGAACTGCAGGCGCGACTGCGCGTGGCGTTACGTCGTCATAGCACCACAACGCCCGCGGAACCGGTCTACACCTTCTCAGACATTCAGGTTGATCTCGCCGCGCGGCGCATTCTTCGCGGCACGCAAGAGATTCACCTTACCCCGATTGAATTTCGCCTGCTGGCGATTCTGCTGAATAACCACGGCAAGGTGCTGACGCAACGCCAGCTACTCAATCAGGTATGGGGCCCGAATGCCGTCGAGCATAGTCATTATTTACGCATATATATGGGCCATCTTCGTCAGAAACTCGAAGTTGACCCTGCACGCCCTCGCCATTTATTAACAGAAACCGGTATCGGTTATCGCTTTATGCTTTGAATAAGTATTCACTTTATTTAAAGCGCCAACCTAAAACCTCTCTTTTTTATATTTACCAAATATCAAAAAGTTTATAGATGATTTATTTAAAATAAATCAGAACATACATTCAACACAAGATTAACACCATCATTACAATGCAGAATTTTGATCTGCACTATTCACTCAAAACGAATATTTATTTCTGATTTGATCGGTTAATGGTGATCATACTCACGGTTTACCGCCTTTTCCTGGATAGAATGACCATGCTTTCAATTACTGAAAGGAAAATAAGCATGGAAAACAATAATCGTTTAATGCCTCATATCAGGCGGACAACGCATATTATGATGTTCGCCCACCGCAACAGCTTTGATTTTCATTTCTTCAACGCCCGGTAGATCCCCGTCTGCTGGCGTGTTCGTACACAGGTTATTCTGAACCCCTTGTTTTACAGGCCATTGCCTGTGAACCAGCACGCTTATCCTTTTAAATCCTGAGTGCTTCGTCACCGGACGATTGGGATTTAACTCATCAAAAAAGCAAATTTACTGATTTTTTATCAGCGGCCACACTTTGTTTTTTTCCGGGAAATATCGATTTCTTATTTAAAAGAAACCGATGGGTGAATATTGCCAAAAATAAAGAGATGAATATGAAACTGCTAAAAATCGCTGTCAGTCGTGCCTGCCCAGATTGTTTTACCACCACACGTGAAACGGTCGATATCAGCGCCTCAGATTATATTGATATCGCCGCCGTGGTTCTGGCCGTCAGTGATATTTTCAACGGCACAATAGAAGAAATTGAGGCCACCGGCTTTGGTATTCCGGTATTTATTGCCACTCACAAAGAAGAGATTGTTCCGGCAGAATATTTATCGCGCATTCAGGGTGTTTTTGAATGCAATGACACCAGCAACGACTTTTACGGACGCCAGCTGGAAGCCGCCGCGCAGAAGTACGAAACCCAACTCCGCCCGCCGTTTTTCCGCGCGCTGGTGGACTATGTCAACCAGGGCAACAGCGCATTCGACTGTCCGGGGCATCAGGGCGGCCAGTTTTTCCGCCGCCATCCCGCCGGTAATCAGTTTGTGGATTTCTTCGGCGAGACGCTGTTCCGTTCCGATCTGTGCAACGCCGATGTTGCCATGGGCGATCTGTTGATCCACGAGGGCGCGCCCTGCACGGCACAGAAACACGCCGCAAAAGTGTTTAACGCGGATAAAACCTATTTCGTGCTGAACGGAACGTCGTCGTCCAATAAAGTCGTGCTCAATGCCCTGCTGACACCGGGTGATTTGGTCCTTTTTGACCGCAATAATCATAAATCTAATCACCACGGCGCACTCATTCAGGCAGGCGCTACGCCGGTTTATCTGGAAACTGCACGCAACCCGTACGGGTTTATCGGCGGTATCGATGCGCACTGTTTCGAAGAGAGTTATCTGCGTGAGCAGGTTTCTGAAGTGGCGCCTGGACGCGCCCGCGATGCGCGCCCTTTCCGTCTGGCGGTGATTCAATTGGGAACCTACGACGGCACCATTTATAACGCCCGTCAGGTGGTCGATAAGATTGGTCATCTCTGCGACTACATTCTGTTTGATTCCGCCTGGGTCGGCTACGAACAATTTATCCCGATGATGGCGGATTGTTCCCCGCTGCTGCTGGATCTGAACGAAAACGATCCGGGTATTTTGGTCACGCAATCGGTGCATAAACAGCAGGCTGGATTCTCGCAAACCTCGCAGATCCACAAGAAAGACAGCCACATTAAAGGTCAGCAGCGTTACGTTCCGCACAAACGGTTGAACAACGCTTTTATGATGCACGCCTCCACAAGCCCGTTCTATCCGCTGTTTGCGGCTCTGGATATCAACGCCCGCATGCACGAGGGGCAGAGCGGACGCAACATGTGGATGGACTGCGTGGTCAATGGCATTGAAGCGCGCAAATTGATTCTGCAAAACTGCCGGTTTATCCGCCCATTTGTTCCGGAAACGGTGGATGGCAAAGCGTGGGAAAGCTGTCCAACTGCCGATATTTCATCAGATTTACGCTTCTTCCACTTTGTACCCGGCGAACGGTGGCACGCCTTTGAGGGGTATGCCGAGCACCAATATTTTATCGATCCGTGCAAATTACTGCTCACAACGCCGGGCATTAACGCGCGTACCGGTGAATATGATGATTTCGGCGTGCCGGCCACCATCCTCGCTAATTTCCTGCGCGAGAACGGTATCGTCCCGGAGAAATGCGATCTCAACTCGATTCTGTTCCTGCTCACGCCGGCCGAAGATATGGGCAAGCTGCAGCAGCTTATTGCGCAACTGGTGCGTTTCGAAAAACTTCTGGAAACCGACGCACCGCTGAAGGAGGTGCTCCCGTCACTGTATAAACAGCATCCTGAACGCTACGCCGGTTATTCGCTGCGCCAGATTTGCCAGGAGATGCACGATCTCTACGCCCGTCACAACGTCAAACAGCTGCAAAAAGAGATGTTCCGTAAAGCGCATTTCCCACGGGTAATGATGAACCCGCAGGAGGCCAATTACGCCTATCTGCGCGGTGAAGTGGAACTGGTTTCTCTGCGCGACGCCGAAGGCCGAATTGCCGCCGAAGGCGCCCTCCCTTACCCACCGGGCGTGCTGTGCGTGGTCCCAGGAGAAGTTTGGGGCGATGCGGTTCTGCGCTATTTCACTGCGCTTGAAGAGGGTATCAACCTGCTGCCGGGCTTCGCACCGGAACTCCAGGGTGTGTATATCGAAGAGTGTGACGGGCGCAAACAGGTACGTTGCTACGTGATTAAACAACCCATTGCTCAACCCACGCTGCTGAAAGGGGAAAAACTATGAGTAAATCCAATAAGATGGGCGTTGTGCAGCTCACTATTCTGACAATGGTGAATATGATGGGCTCAGGCATCATCATGCTGCCCACCAAACTCGCGGAAGTGGGGACGATCTCGATTATCTCCTGGCTGGTCACAGCCGTCGGGTCGATGGCGCTGGCGTGGGCATTTGCTAAATGCGGAATGTTTAGCCGTAAGTCCGGCGGGATGGGCGGCTACGCCGAATACGCCTTCGGTAAGTCGGGCAACTTTATGGCGAACTACACCTACGGCGTGTCGCTGCTGATCGCCAACGTGGCGATCGCGATCTCGGCGGTTGGCTACGGGACGGAGCTGTTTGGCGCAGCGCTCACTCCGGTGCAGATCGGCCTCGCGACCATTGGCGTGCTGTGGATTTGTACTATCGCCAACTTTGGCGGCGCACGCATTACCGGGCAAATCAGCAGCGTGACGGTCTGGGGAGTGATCATCCCGGTCGTCGGACTGTGCATTATCGGCTGGTTCTGGTTTAGCCCGACGCTGTACGCCAACTCCTGGAACCCGCATCACGTACCGTTCTTTACCGCGGTTGGGTCGTCGATTGCGATGACGCTGTGGGCATTTCTTGGGCTGGAGTCAGCGTGTGCCAACGCCGAAGTAGTGGAAAACCCAGAGCGCAACGTGCCGATCGCGGTATTGGGCGGCACGCTGGGTGCCGCAGTGATTTACATCGTTTCGACCAACGTGATCGCCGGGATTGTGCCGAATATGGATCTGGCAAACTCTACCGCGCCGTTTGGTCTGGCTTTTGCGCAGATGTTTACGCCGGAGGTCGGGAAAGTGATCATGGGGCTGATGGTGATGTCCTGCTGCGGTTCACTGCTCGGCTGGCAATTCACGATTGCGCAGGTATTTAAATCTTCTGCGGATTCCGGCTATTTCCCAAAAATCTTCTCGCGTGTGAGCAAGTCAGAAGCGCCGATTCAGGGGATGCTGGCGATTGTCATTTTCCAGAGCGGTTTGTCGCTGATGACCATTAGTCCGTCCCTGAGCACTCAATTCAACGTGCTGGTCAATCTGGCCGTCGTGACGAATATCATTCCGTATATCTTGTCGATGGCAGCGCTGGTGATCATTCAGAAAATGGCAAATGTTGAACCAGGCAAAGCGAAAGTGGCCAATTTTGTGGCGCTGGTCGGGGCGATTTACAGCTTCTATGCGCTGTACTCTTCCGGCCAGGAAGCGATGCTGTATGGCGCGATGGTGACGTTTATGGGCTGGACGCTGTACGGTCTGGTGTCACCGCGTTTTGAACTGAAAAATAAGCACAGCTGAGGTAAACGTAAAACGGCAACCCTGCGGTTGCCGTTGTTTTCCCCTCTTCCGTGGAAGAAGGTTGAGGTGAGAGCTTCAGCCCCACCCGCTCAAACACATTTACGCGTTTTTCAGCACTTCGCTGACAATCTCTACCGCTTCTTTCTCAATCAGCTGACGGTGTTCGTCGCCAAGGAAGCTTTCGCAATAGATTTTGTACGCATCTTCCGTACCGGACGGACGCGCTGCGAACCAGCCGTTTTCAGTCATCACTTTCAGACCTCCGATGGACGCACCGTTACCCGGTGCCGCCGTCAAACGTGCGGTGATCGGATCACCCGCCAGCGTGCTCGCGCTCACCATCTCTGGAGAGAGCTTAGACAACGCGGCTTTCTGAGCCGAGGTTGCACTCGCCTGAATACGGTTGTAGCTCGGCGCACCAAACCGTGCAGCCAGCTCATTGTAATGTTCCTGCGGGTTTTTACCGGTGACGGCCGTGATTTCCGCCGCCAGCAGGCACATGATGATCCCGTCTTTATCGGTCGACCACGGTGTGCCGTCGAAACGCAGGAAGGAAGCGCCCGCACTCTCTTCGCCGCCAAAACCGAAGCTGCCGTCATGCAGACCGTCAACGAACCATTTGAAACCTACCGGCACTTCCACAAGCCGTCGGCCCAGATCGTTCACCACGCGGTCAATCATCGCAGATGACACCAGCGTTTTACCTACCGCTACCTCTTTGCACCACTGAGGGCGATGCTGGAACAGATAGTTAATCGCCACCGCCAGATAGTGGTTTGGATTCATCAGGCCCGCAGGGGTGACGATACCGTGACGGTCATAATCCGGGTCGTTGGCAAACGCCAGATCGAATTTGTCGCGCAGCGCCAGCAGGCCGGCCATCGCGCACTCTGACGAGCAGTCCATACGGATTGCGCCGTCTTTATCCAGATGCATAAAGCGGAACGTCTGATCGACCTGATCGTTCACAATGGTCAGATCCAGCTTGTAGAACTCCGCGATGCGTTTCCAGTATTCAATACCGGAGCCACCAAGCGGATCCACGCCCAGTTTTAAACCGGCTTTCTGAATCGCTGCGATATCCACGATATCCGCCAGCCCTTCGATAAACGGCTGAACCAGATCGATCTCTTTCACGTGACCAGAAGTCATCGCGGCATCCAGAGAAATACGTTTAACACCTTTCAGACCATCCGCCAGCAGCGCGTTCGCACGGTCTTCCACCACTTTGGTGACGTTGGTATCAGCCGGGCCGCCGTTAGGTGGGTTGTATTTGATACCGCCATCATCCGGTGGATTGTGCGATGGCGTGATAACGATACCGTCCGCCTGCGCGCCGCCTTTTTTATTGTGCACCAGAATAGCGTTCGAGACCGCAGGCGTTGGCGTATAGCCGTTGTCTTCCTGGATGATGACATCCACACCATTCGCGGCCAGCACTTCCAGTACGGAGATGAAGGCCGGTTCGGACAGCGCATGAGTATCTTTACCGACGAAGCACGGACCGGTAATACCATTTTTGGCGCGTTCTTCAGCGATGGCCTGAGCAATGGCCAGAATATGCGGTTCGTTAAAGCTGTGGCGTGCCGCGCCGCCGCGGTGGCCAGACGTACCAAACTTCACTGCGTGTTCTGCGTTGCCCACTTCCGGCTTCAATACATAGTACTGAGCGGTAAGCTGAGCGACGTTAATCAAATCGCTTTGTTGCGCAGGCTGACCCGCGCGTTCGTGATTTGCCATTGCCTGGTCCTTCTTATGCAAGGGTTAAATTGTACCGCAAACCTTTTCAATCAATTCCGCCGGGAATTGCATTGATTGCATGATGTGTTCGACCATGCTGCATTTGCGTCCGGTGTTGGTATTGGTGATGACCCAATAAGGGGTACCCGGAACCTGTTTTGGTTTGGTTTGGTTACCGTTTTGAATCAGCGTCTGCTCATCCGCCGCGAAGTACACGCGCGTACGGCCGTGAAGCGACTCGGTCGCCTCAGCAAACGCTTTGTTATCCAGTGAATAAAGTGTAGTCAGCACCAGCAGAAAACGGTTAACCGCTTTCTTTTGCTCTGCATATTCGTCGGAGAGCAGCAGCTCACGCACAGCACGCACTTTGTCTTTAACCGGCGCTACGGTTTTAGCTTCCGCCACGACGTTTGACGCGCGAACCTCTTTCGAAACCGGAGTTGCAGGCTGTGAAGCGGCAGAAAATTTCAGCATGCGACGTAAAATGTCGGACGCACTCTCGCCAATATGTCGCGTGTGGCTGGCAATATACGCATAGAGCTCATCATCAACTTCGATTGTTTTCATCTTAATCCAGTGCAATATCTTATCTGAATACAAGTCGTTGGGATTATAGGGGCTAATCCCAACCGCGGATAGGGTCAAGCCAGGGTGGCGGCAAAAGTCAGAATAAACTGGATCCTTGCAGCCGGGCGGCAGAATGGTCAACATAATACCCTAACCTGACATACGTAAAAAAAGAACTTTGCCATGAAATTGAATAGCCGAGCGCAATCTGCACAATCGCCGAACAATAATTCTCCCATCGTACTGGTTCACGGGCTTTTTGGCAGCCTCGATAATTTGGGCGTGCTCGCGCGCGATCTGGTTACCGATCACAATATTCTGCAGGTCGATATGCGCAACCATGGGGTTTCACCGCGCGATCCAGAGATGACGTATGCGGCGATGGCCCAGGATCTGCTGGATACGCTCGATGCGAATAACATCGAAAAAGCGACGCTGATTGGCCATTCAATGGGCGGTAAAGCGGTGATGGCCCTGACGGCGATTGCGCCAGAGCGTATTAACCAGCTGGTGGTGATTGATGTGGCACCTGTGGATTACGATGTGCGTCGCCACGACGAAATTTTTGCGGCGATCAACGCCGTCACTGAAGCCAATGCGAAAATCCGTCAGCAGGCTGCGGCGATTATGCGCGAGCATTTAGATGAAGAAGGCGTGGTGCAATTTCTGCTGAAGTCGTTCGTCGAGGGCGCGTGGCGGTTTAACGTGCCGGTTCTGTGGGATCAATACGATAACATTGTTGGTTGGCAGCCAATTCCAGCCTGGCAGGCCCCTACGCTCTTTATTCGCGGCGGCAATTCACCGTATGTCACAGAAGCCTATCGCGATACGCTGCTGGCGCAATTCCCGCAGGCGCGTGCGCATGTGATTGCCGGTGCAGGCCACTGGGTTCACGCCGAAAAACCGGACGCGGTGCTGCGCGCCATCCGCCGTTATCTCTCTGAGAACGCGATTTGATTAAAATGTCAGCGACTGGACGCCTGTTGGCCTCCAGTCGTTGGCGTGCTGATATCAGTAATGTATGATGTCGCGCTCATCGCCCCGGCAATAGCAGGGCCGCTCGTTTTCCCCGAAGTCTCTGAATCATGGCCAAAGAACAAACGGACCGTACGACATTAGATCTGTTCGCGACTGAACGTCGACCGGGACGACCTAAAACCAATCCGCTTTCGCGCGATGAACAGTTGCGCATCAATAAGCGAAACCAGCTTAAACGCGACAAAAGTCGTGGGCTTAAACGCGTCGAGTTAAAACTCAATGCGGACGCAGTCGACGCCCTAAGCGAACTGGCTGAGGCCCGTGAAATCAGCCGCAGCGAGCTGATCGAAGAGATGCTTATGCTGCAACTGCAGGCATTGCGCCATTCACAGTAAAAGTCTGAAAAATCGCCCTTACCCCACTTTCATGTAGCACAGAGTGCAGTCCCGCGTGATAGCTGTTTCCGCTGACTTCTCTGTTCTGCTATGATTGCCCTTATCCGTGGACAATTTGTGCCACCATACCATTAAGTTTCAAGAGGTTATTTTACTCATGGCAATCATCGGCATTTTCTTCGGCAGCGATACCGGTAATACCGAAAACATCGCAAAAAACATTCAAAAACAGCTAGGTAAAGACGTTGCCGACGTCCATGACATTGCGAAGAGCAGCAAAGAAGATCTCGAAGGTTACGATATTCTGCTGCTGGGCATTCCAACCTGGTACTACGGCGAAGCACAGTGTGACTGGGACGATTTCTTCCCGACGCTGGAAGAAGTCGACTTTAACGGTAAGCTGGTCGCGCTGTTCGGTTGCGGTGACCAGGAAGATTACGCAGAGTATTTCTGTGATGCGCTTGGCACCATTCGCGACATCATCGAACCGCGCGGCGCGGCGATTGTCGGTCATTGGCCAACGGCGGGTTATCACTTTGAAGCGTCTAAAGGCCTTGCGGATGACGATCATTTTGTGGGCCTGGCGATTGACGAAGACCGTCAACCAGAACTCACTGCAGAACGCGTAGACAAATGGGTTAAGCAGATCCGCGAAGAACTTCACCTCGACGATATCCTGAATGCCTGATTGATCGTGCGGCGCTGCAAAACTGTTGCGCCGCATTGATAGGTAATTCCAATTAAAATAATTGCTACAAATTTTTAACTTTTGCTTTCATACCTGTACAATATCCCAGGTTAAAGTGGATGCCTTCGCTCAACTTTGTTGGCGATACCACGTTTTTATAAGCATACTTTGCTTGAGACTTGCAGTTTTCATTTAGGCATGGCAGTTCTATAATGAAACGCATTATCCCAAGTGCATTTTCTGTCACTTCTTCTTTAGAAGTGAATCGTTTAGCAACAGGACAGATTCCGCATGACTGACAACAATACCGCATTAAAGAAGGCTGGCCTGAAAGTTACGCTTCCTCGTTTAAAAATTCTGGAAGTACTGCAAGGGCCGGACAATCACCATGTCAGTGCGGAAGACTTGTATAAACGTCTGATCGACATGGGCGAAGAGATTGGCCTGGCGACCGTTTATCGCGTTCTGAACCAATTTGATGACGCCGGGATTGTCACCCGTCATAATTTTGAAGGCGGTAAATCCGTTTTCGAACTGACACAACAGCATCACCACGATCACCTCATCTGCCTGGATTGCGGCAAGGTGATTGAATTTAGCGATGAATCTATCGAATCTCGTCAGCGTGAGATTGCCACTCGTCATGGTATCCGTCTGACCAACCACAGCCTGTACCTCTACGGTCACTGTGCTGAAGGCGATTGCCGCGAAAACGATCACGCGCACGACACCAAATAATCGTCTTGCATACTCTGAGCCAACCTGACGGTTGGCTTTTTTTTGCCTGCTAGACCTGCTAAAAATAAAAAACCCGGTTGTGCGCCATCCAACTCGCATCAGGATGGCGCACAACCGGGCGTGGCAAAAGAGAATTACTTAGTGTTATTGCTGCGAATCTCCTGCCAGATCTTGTCACAACGCTTTGCCACTTCCTGATCGTTGCCGGTTTGACGCGCCTGAATACAGGCCTGGTAATCCAGCACCCGCACATTTTCCTGCGTCGCAAACTGCTCGTGCGCTTTCTCTTTTTTCAGCACATTCAGCACGCTCTGGCAGGCTTCAATTTTTTCTGGCGATCCTTCGGCGGTGTTAATACAGGCGCTGTAGGCCTCTTTCAGTCGTGAGTCTTCTTTTGGTGCTTGCGGCTGTGCGCAGGCGACCAGTCCCGATGCAAGCATCGCGACGATAACACATTTTTTCAACATATCAGTCTCCATTCCGGCGGGATGGGGGAATCATCCCGCCGGCGTGTTCATCAGAAAATGGTGAAGGGTGCGATGACCATGAATTTCACGTCACGCTCGTCCTGGAAGATGTTGCCGTAACCGCACGAGTAGCTTGGAATGTCGGAATGGTTGTCGTATTGAGTGAAGTGCAGTTTAAACATCGTGCCCTTCGCGCGACCGTCCTGAAGGGTGTAGATGGCATCGAGGCTGTATGAGGATTCTTTCAGGCGATAGTTCGGATCGTAGTAAGCGTCCGGCGTCGCCATATCCGCAGGTTTTGCGTCCCATGCATACGCGTAAGATGCGCCAACTGCCCAGCCCGGCAGATTCCAGTTTTTCAGGTCATACATGGCACCGAAGAATACGGCTTTCTCGCCATCGGCGTTGAAATCCGAACGGTTATCCCACCAGATATCCAGGCGACCATTTGAAGATGCGTAGGTCGGCGTCATACGCTGCAGGAAGTAGCCCTGCTGACCTTCGGCCTTCACGTATGTCCCTTCCAGGCGTAAATCAACCTGCCCGATTTTGTAGCCAAAGGTCAGCGCCTGAAGCCATGCCGTGCCGTCATACAGATCGTTCACACCGCCATCGCTGACTTTGTCACGCGTACCGTAGAACTGATAACTGGTCGACAGCGGGCCGCCAACGATATCGAATTTATAGCTGGCTTTGGCGAAGTACTGATCCACGTATCCTTCTGCCTGACCAAACGCCGCTTCCAGCACTAAATCGTTTTTAAAGTCATATTTCGCCCCTAACGAGTGGAGATACTCGACTTTGGTTTTCTTGTCATTCTGGTAGAACTTGTCCATCTCAAGGTGCCATGGCGCTTTATATTCGTTGGTCCACATATAGGAGAAACTCAACGCGCCCGCATCGCCATAGTCAAAGTTTGCTCCGGCTTCAGCGCCCTGATACGTCCCTGGCATAAAGCTCCAGTGTGGGGCTAACAGCGTCTGACCGGTTGGCTGAATATAGCCACCGCGTGCCCAAACCGGGCCATATTTGAATTTAGCGGCCGCTTTGTAGAGGCTGATTCCGCTCTTATCACCCGACCAGTCTTCTTTGTAGGCTTTGTTACTGGAGGAGAACGCGATTTCGTTCGGGTGGGCGCTGTCGCCATTTTCGGCCATTTCAATGGCAGTGAACGCCGCAATATCCAGCCCGAACATGTCCGCAGCGTAACCTGACTGGAAATCAAGATTGGCGTTCCAGGTGGAATGGGACAGGTTGGTTTTGTATTTGTCTTCGGTCACGTCTTTACGGTCACGTTCACGCTGCCAGTAATAGATACCGCCCGTGAGCGTGGAATCATCGATAAAGCCTGCTGCCTGAGCCTGCGGAGAAGCGATAAAGCCAGACATTGCTGTCACACCGGCAATAGCCAGCGCCAGCGCACTACGTTTGCCACTGAACGTACGCATAGTTGTTCCTCTTTGACGAATTAAAGCGCCTTAAACGGCGAAAAATCTAAAAAGACCAAGCGGTCAGGGGTAGTTATAAATACCCTCGAATTAACTACCGTCTGTAGACTATTTTTCGCGACGCGAATTATCAATGCTTTTCAGTGGGCAAAATGCAGGATTATGACGAAGTGCACATAATTGGTAGTGATTTGTAACATATAGATCAGGAAGGGTTTTATCATTAAAAAATCAACTAAATTCAATCACTAATAATTATTGATAGCGATTACATCGTTTTATTTCACTCTTCTCACGCACATCAAATTTTATTTAATAAAATAAGTAGCAGCTCATTGACCTTATTTTTAGGCATCTTTTTTTCGATGAAATACTAACAGCCTGATCGACAAGCAAAAAAAACGCCGCAATATGCGGCGTTTGTCTCTCATTGACCTGGATTACTCGCCAGCTTTCGCCCAGGTATCACGCAGACCTACGGTACGGTTAAAGACCAGTTTGGTAGCGGTTGCATAACGGCTGTCGAGACAGAAGTAGCCTTCACGCTCAAACTGGTAAGCCTTGCCGGCTTCAGCATTTTTCAGTGACGGCTCAGCGTAGCCCTGTTTGATCAGCAGTGATTCCGGATTGATCGTCGCCAGGAAATCTTCCGCAGCGCCCGGATTCGGCACGCTGAACAGACGATCGTAAAGACGAATTTCAACCGGCAGCGCGTGCGCAGCGCTGACCCAGTGAATAACGCCTTTCACTTTACGGCCATCCGCCGGATCTTTGCTGAGGGTTTCGGCGTCATAGCTGCAGAAAATCGTCGTGATATTGCCTTCTGCGTCCTTTTCTACGCGTTCAGCTTTGATCACGTAGGCATTGCGCAGGCGCACTTCTTTGCCCATCACCAGACGTTTGTACTGTTTGTTGGCTTCTTCGCGGAAATCGGCGCGGTCGATCCAGAGTTCTGCGCTGAATGGCACTTCGCGGCTACCCATTTCCGGTTTGCTCGGATGGTTAGGCATCGTCACCAGCTCGCTTTCGCCCTGCGGATAGTTTTCGATAACCAGTTTAACCGGATCGATAACGGCCATTGCGCGCGGCGCATTTTCGTTCAAATCTTCGCGAATACAGGATTCCAGCGACGCCATCTCGATGGTGTTGTCTTGCTTGGTCACGCCGATACGCTTGATGAATTCGCGGATAGAGGAGGCGCTGTAACCACGGCGACGCAGACCGGAAATGGTCGGCATACGCGGGTCATCCCAGCCTTCAACGTGCTTGTCTGTCACCAGCAGGTTCAGCTTACGCTTAGACATCACGGTGTATTCCAGATTCAGACGAGAGAACTCGTACTGACGCGGATGCACAGGAATGGTGATGTTATCCAGCACCCAGTCGTACAGACGACGGTTGTCCTGGAATTCCAGCGTACACAGAGAGTGCGTGATGCCTTCCAGCGCATCGCTGATGCAATGGGTGAAGTCGTACATCGGGTAGATGCACCACTTGTTGCCGGTCTGGTGGTGTTCGGCAAATTTGATACGGTACAGAACCGGATCGCGCATCACGATGAAAGGCGATGCCATGTCGATTTTGGCACGCAGACACGCTTTACCTTCTTCGAAACCACCGGCACGCATTTTTTCGAACAGTGCGAGGTTTTCTTCGACGCTGCGATCGCGGTATGGGCTGTTTTTGCCCGGCGCAGTCAGCGAGCCGCGATATTCACGGATTTCGTCAGCAGACAGTTCGTCAACGTAGGCCAGGCCTTTATTGATCAGCTCCACCGCATAGGCAAAGAGCTGATCAAAATAGTCTGAAGAGTAGCAAATGTCGCCTGACCAGTTGAATCCTAGCCACTGCACATCGTTTTTAATGGACTCAACGTATTCGATGTCTTCTTTTACTGGGTTGGTGTCATCGAAACGCAGGTTGCATTGGCCCTGATAGTCTTGCGCAATGCCAAAGTTCAGGCAGATGGATTTCGCATGGCCAATGTGCAGGTAGCCATTAGGCTCCGGCGGAAAACGGGTATGCACCGTGGTGTGCTTACCACTGGCCAGATCTTCATCGATGATCTGACGAATAAAGTTACTCGGGCGGGCTTCAGCCTCACTCATCGTGGATTCCTCAAAGGCATAAATAACGTATAGCGGCGTATGATCTTATAAGCCGGACGCAGTGACAACCCTTAAAACGTCCAGGAGGAAAATAATGGGGGCGAATGATGCAAAAAAAAGCGGCGGAGGATAACCCCCGCCGCTTAAGGCATGAACTCTACTCAGGAGCGATTACTTGCCTTTAATCTCATACAGCGGGGTCTGGCCTGCAACAACCTGACCTTTTGCCTGAATCACCAGGCCGCTAAAGTCGTCAATATTGCTACAGACAACCGGGCTTATCATGGAGCGCGCATGGGCGTTCAGGAAGTCCAGATCCATTTCCAGAATCGGCTCACCTGCGACCACTTCTGCGCCCTCTTCAACCAGACGCGTAAAGCCTTTACCCCCCAGAGCAACCGTATCAATGCCCATATGGACAACGATTTCGGCACCCTTTTCGGTTTCCAGACAGAACGCATGGTTGGTGTTGAAGATTTTAACGATAGTGCCGGCCGCTGGTGATACGACGAGTTTTTCGGTTGGAATCACTGCCACACCGTCGCCCACCGCTTTGCTGGCAAAGGCTTCGTCAGGAACCTGTTCAATCGCCACAACTTCGCCGGTCACTGGCGAAACCAGCGCTGCGATAGTGGTTGCGTTTGGTACTGCCAGCGGTTTGGCGGCGACTGGCGCTGCAACTGGAGCAGAACCGGATTCTGATGCGGCAACCGGACCGGTGGTTTTCATTGCGTTAGCGATTTTTTCGGCAACGAAGCCAACAATAATCTGCACGCTGGTTTTATTCAGACGAATCACGCCTGATGCACCCAGGCGTTTTGCCAGCGCTTCGTTAACCAGAGAGGAGTCTTTCACGTTCAGGCGCAGACGCGTGATGCATGCATCAATTCCCGTCAGGTTATCAGAACCGCCCACTGCGGCGATGTACTGACGCGCCAGACCGGCAACATCCTGGTCTGCGTTGCCACTCACATTCACGTCCTGACCATCCGCTTCGCTGCCGGCAACAGCCAGTTCACGACCAGGAGTCATCAGGTTGAATTTAGTGATTGTGAAGCGGAACACCACGTAATAGATCGCGAAGAACACCAGACCCTGCGGGATCAGCATCCACCAGTGCGTCGCCAGCGGGTTACGAGAGGACAGCACCATATCCACAAGACCTGCACTGAAGCCGAAACCTGCAATCCAGTGCATCGACGCGGCGATGAACACAGAGATACCGGTCAGCACGGCGTGAATGAAGTACAGCACCGGCGCAACGAACATGAAGGAGAATTCCAGCGGCTCGGTGATACCGGTGAAGAAGGCTGCAAACGCACCCGCCATCATGATACCCAGAACTTTCGCTTTGTTCTCTGGACGCGCGCAGTGGTAGATGGCCAGCGCCGCCCCCGGCAGACCGAACATCATGATCGGGAAGAAGCCCGCCTGGTAACGACCCGTGATACCGACAACCGCTTTACCTGCTTCGATGGACTGTGCGCCACCCAGGAAGTTAGGGATATCGTTAATACCCGCAACGTCAAACCAGAATACGGAGTTCAGCGCGTGATGCAGACCGACTGGAATCAGCAAGCGGTTGAAGAACGCATACACGCCCGCACCGGCAGAACCCAGTTTCTGAATGTGTTCACCAAAGTTCACCAGACCATCAAAGATCAGCGGCCAGATGTACATCATGATGAAGGCAACAACGATCATCACGAAAGAGGTCAGAATCGGCACCAGACGACGGCCGCTGAAGAAGGAGAGCGCTTTTGGCAACTCTACGCTGCTGAAGCGGTTGTACAGTTCAGCGGAGATAATACCCACCATAATACCCACGAACTGGTTGCTGATTTTACCGAACGCAGCAGGCACCTGATCTGCTGGGATCTTCTGAATCATCGCCACCGCCGCCGGTGAACACAGAGTGGTCAACACGAGGAAGCCCGCAAAACCGGTCAGCGCCGCAGCACCGTCTTTATCTTTGGACATGCCGTAAGCGACACCAATCGCAAACAAAACGGACATGTTGTCGATGATGGCGGAACCCGATTTAATGAAGAGCGCCGCTAATGCGTTGTCTCCACCCCAGCTAACCGGGTCAATCCAGTAACCGACACCCATCAGAATTGCTGCCGCTGGCAGCGTGGCTACCGGCACCATCAGTGCGCGGCCAACCTTTTGTAAATAACCTAGAATACTCACTTTCTTCCCCCTTGAGACCCCGTTTAAGGCACGTTCTCAGCTGTTTTTTATTGTGTCACTAACTTATCTATACAGTTGATGAATCACTGGCATTCTGAGTGTGTGAAAAATTAATTCGTATCGCAAATTAAATGCGTACTTTTTGTGAGTTTTGTCACCAAATATCGTTATTAACCCTCCCTTCCACTGGCTAACAGGCAAAACTTATTTTATCATTCAAAAAATCAAGACGGATTGCCCCTGCTTGACGTGATCCAGGTTACGCTTATTAAAACTCCAGGCGCGCCATCCGCCCACTTTTTTTACTTAACTTAGAGGTGAACAATGAGACTGATTCCCCTGGCAACGGCTGAACAAGTCGGTAAATGGGCCGCTCGCCATATCGTTAACCGCATTAATGCGTTTAAACCGACTGCCGATCGTCCTTTCGTTCTGGGTCTCCCAACCGGCGGTACACCGCTGACGGCGTATAAAGCATTAGTCGAAATGCATAAAGCGGGCCAGGTTAGCTTCAAACATGTGGTGACTTTCAATATGGACGAATATGTCGGCCTGGCGAAAGAGCATCCAGAAAGCTATCACAGCTTCATGCACCGTAATTTCTTTGATCATGTTGATATCCCAGCTGAAAATATTAACCTGCTGAATGGCAACGCGCCTGATATTGACGCAGAATGCCGTCAGTACGAAGAAAAAATCCGCTCATACGGCAAAATTAACCTGTTTATGGGTGGCGTGGGTAACGATGGTCACATTGCGTTTAACGAACCTGCGTCCTCTCTGGCTTCTCGCACCCGTATTAAAACGCTGACGCATGACACCCGCGTGGCAAACTCTCGCTTCTTCGACGGCGATGTCAGCCAGGTGCCTAAATATGCACTGACTGTTGGCGTGGGTACGCTATTGGATGCAGAGGAAGTGATGATTCTGGTGCTGGGTAACGTGAAAGCACAGGCGCTTCAGGCTGCCGTTGAAGGCAACGTCAATCACATGTGGACTATCAGCTGCCTGCAGTTGCATCCAAAAGCCGTCGTCGTGTGCGATGAGCCATCCACGATGGAGCTGAAAGTGAAAACGTTGAAATACTTCAACGAGTTAGAAGCTGAAAACATCAAAGGTCTGTAATTGAATTACCGTCTCTTCATAATAGAGAGACGGTCGCATTTTTAACCGGGGGTCGTTATGTACGCTTTAACCCACGGTCGGATTTATACCGGCCATGAAATTCTGGATGACCATGCGATTGTTATCGCTAATGGCCTGATTGAACGTGTCTGCCCACTGGCTGATTTGCCGCCAGGGATCGAGCAGCGCTCACTCAATGGAGCAATACTCTCCCCCGGTTTTATCGACGTTCAGCTCAACGGCTGCGGCGGCGTGCAGTTTAATGACACGGCAGAGGCCGTTACGGTCGACACGCTGGAGATCATGCAGAAAGCCAATGAGAAATCAGGCTGCACCAGCTATCTGCCCACGCTTATCACCACCAGCGATGACCTGATGAAACAAGGTATCCGCGTGATGCGTGAATACCTGGCAAAACATCCGAATCAGGCGTTGGGTCTGCATCTGGAAGGACCGTGGCTGAACATCGTCAAAAAAGGAACGCACAATCCAAGCTTCGTGCGTAAACCCGATGCCGAGCTGGTCGATTTTATGTGCGCAAACGCAGATGTGATCACCAAAGTGACACTCGCCCCCGAAATGACGGGCCCAGACGTGATCAGCAAACTGGCGGCGGCAGGCATTGTGGTATCGGCTGGTCACTCCAATGCCACGTTAAAAGAGGCTAAAACCGGTTTCCGTGCAGGGATTACTTTTGCCACCCATCTGTATAACGCGATGCCGTACATTACGGGCCGCGAACCAGGCCTGGTAGGCGCGATTCTGGATGAACCCGACGTGTACTGCGGCATTATCGCCGACGGCCTGCACGTGGATTACACCAACATCCGCAATGCCAAACGCCTCAAGGGCGATAAGCTGTGCCTGGTGACTGACGCGACGGCTCCAGCAGGGGCAAACATTGAACAGTTCATTTTTGCTGGTAAAACAATATACTACCGTAATGGATTGTGTGTGGATGAGAACGGTACGCTGAGCGGCTCTGCGTTGACGATGATCGAAGGGGTACGCAACCTGGTTGAACATTGCGGCATCGCACTGGACGAAGTGCTGCGTATGGCAACGCTCTATCCGGCTCGTGCTATCGGTGTAGACAAACAGCTGGGCGGGATTGCGCCGGGCATGGTTGCCAACCTGACCGCCTTCACGCACGATTATAAAATTACTAAGACCATCGTTAATGGTAACGAGGTCGTCACTGAGTAAGTAAAAGTATGACATCTGGCGGACAAGCTCAAATCGGTAATGTTGACCTCGTTAAACAACTTAACAGTGCGGCAGTTTATCGCCTGATTGACCAGCACGGTCCGATCTCGCGCATACAGATTGCTGAACAGAGCCAGCTTGCTCCCGCCAGCGTGACAAAAATTACGCGTCAGCTTATTGAACGCGGATTGATCAAAGAAGTCGATCAGCAGGCCTCCACCGGAGGCCGACGCGCCATCTCTATCATTACCGAAACCCGCAATTTCCACGCCATCGGCGTGCGCCTGGGCCGTCATGACACCACGCTGACATTGTACGATTTGAGCAGCAAAGTGATCGCAGAAGAGCACTACCCGCTTCCCGAACGCACTCAGGAAACGCTTGAACATGCGTTGCTCAACACCATCGCGCAGTTTATTGAAAACAGTCAGCGCAAAATCCGTGAGCTGATCGCCATCTCTGTCATTCTGCCAGGGCTAGTTGATCCAGAAACAGGCGTCATTCGTTATATGCCGCACATTCAGGTTGAAAACTGGGGCCTGGTGGGCGCGCTCGAAAAGCGTTTCAACGTTACCTGTTACGTCGGCCATGATATTCGTAGTCTGGCGCTGGCTGAGCACTATTTTGGTGCGAGCCAGGACTGTGAAGACTCCATTCTGGTGCGGGTACACCGGGGAACCGGCGCCGGAATTATCTCTAACGGGCGAATTTTCATTGGCCGTAACGGCAACGTCGGTGAGATCGGTCATATCCAGGTCGATCCGCTCGGCGAGCGCTGCCATTGCGGCAATTTCGGCTGTCTGGAAACGGTTGCGGCTAACGCTGCCATTGAACACCGCGTCCGACATTTGCTTGAACAGGGCTACCAAAGCCGTATCACGCTGGACGATTGTAAGATCCATACCATTTGCAAAGCCGCCAACAAAGGCGATGCCCTGGCATGTGAAGTGATTGAGCAGGTGGGTCGCCACTTAGGGAAAACCATTGCTATCGCCATCAACCTGTTCAACCCGCAAAAAGTGGTTATCGCAGGCGAAATTACTGAAGCAGAAAAAGTGCTGCTTCCGGCCATTGAAGGCTGCATTAATGCTCAGGCGCTGAAAGCCTTTCGCCAGAATTTACCCGTCGTGCGTTCAACGCTCGATCACCGCTCTGCGATTGGCGCGTTTGCGCTGGTCAAACGCGCCATGCTTAACGGTCTGCTGCTCCAGCGTTTGCTGGAAAGCTAAGCACCCTTTATAGTGACCCCTTCTTTTTTCGAGATGCCAGGTAGTCCATGACCATTCAGAATGTGATTTGTGATATTGACGGCGTGCTGATGCACGATAACGTTGCTGTGCCCGGTGCAGCAGAATTTCTGAACCGCATCATGGAAAAAGGGATGCCGCTGGTACTGCTCACGAATTATCCGTCACAAACTGGGCAAGACCTGGCAAATCGTTTTGCCACTGCCGGTGTGAATGTGCCGGACAGCGTGTTTTATACCTCAGCGATGGCTACCGCTGACTTTCTGAAACGTCAGGAAGGGAAAAAAGCCTACGTCGTGGGTGAAGGCGCATTAATCCACGAACTGTATAAAGCGGGATTTACCATCACTGATGTGAATCCGGATTTTGTGATCGTGGGTGAAACGCGTTCCTATAACTGGGAAATGATGCATAAAGCGTCTTATTTTGTGGCCAACGGCGCGCGCTTTATCGCCACTAACCCGGATACCCATGGCCGCGGTTTTTATCCCGCCTGTGGCGCACTCTGCGCGGGAATCGAGAAGATTTCTGGACGCAAGCCTTTCGTTGTCGGTAAACCCAGCCCGTGGATTATTCGCGCGGCGCTGAACAAAATGCAGGCCCATTCCGAGCACACCGTGATCGTGGGCGATAACCTTCGCACCGATATCCTGGCTGGATTCCAGGCCGGGCTTGAAACTATCCTCGTGCTTTCCGGCGTGTCGACCATCGATGACATCGACGCCATGCCGTTCCGGCCAAGCTGGATATACCCCTCCGTCGAAGAAATTGACGTTATCTGATAATCAACCACGCCCAAGCGCGTGGTTTTTCATTTCTAACGCTCAAAAACGCAATCGCATCTAACAAAACCCGTTAAAAATTGAATTTTCATCAATAAAACAGTCTGCTAAGTGTTCGTTTTTCAACATTCAGCAATCACTATTGCACTTTTTACGTTTTACTCCGTAAAAGCCTTGCGCGCGCCCCCCTTTTTACGGCATTTTCATAAGCAAGCAACATCACAATGCAACAGGGTTAACGGAGAAGGTTATGTGTTCAATTTTTGGCGTACTGGATATTAAAACTGACGCAGTCGAACTGCGTAAAAAGGCACTTGAGTTGTCTCGCCTGATGCGCCATCGCGGTCCGGACTGGTCCGGCGTTTATGCCAGCGATAAAGCGATTCTGGCTCACGAACGTCTGTCGATTGTTGACGTCAACGCAGGCGCGCAGCCGCTGTATAACGATAAAAAAACGCACGCGCTGGCCGTTAACGGTGAAATTTATAACCATCAGGCGTTGCGTGCAGAATATGGCGATCGCTATGCATTCCAGACCGGTTCCGACTGTGAAGTGATTCTGGCGCTGTACCAGGAGAAAGGACCTGAATTCCTCGACGATTTGCAGGGTATGTTCGCCTTCGCATTGTACGACAGCGAAAAAGACGCCTACCTGATTGCCCGTGACCATATCGGTATCATCCCGCTGTATATGGGCCACGACGAACACGGCAACTTCTATGTTGCCTCTGAAATGAAAGCCCTGGTACCGGTTTGCCGTACTATCAAAGAATTCCCGGCGGGCAGTTTCCTGTGGAGTAAAGACGGCGAAATCCGTTCTTACTACCAGCGTGACTGGTTCGATTACGATGCCGTTAAGGATAACGTGACCGATAAAGCCGAACTGGCGCAAGCGCTGGAAGATGCAGTGAAAAGCCATTTGATGTCAGACGTTCCTTACGGCGTGCTGCTGTCTGGCGGCCTGGATTCTTCGGTTATCTCGGCAATCACCAAAAAATTTGCTGCGCGTCGCGTAGAAGATCAAGAACGCTCTGAAGCCTGGTGGCCGCAGCTGCACTCTTTTGCCGTTGGCCTTGAAGGTGCGCCGGATCTGAAAGCCGCGCAGGAAGTCGCCAACCATTTGGGCACCGTGCACCATGAAATTCACTTCACCGTGCAGGAAGGTCTCGACGCGATCCGCGACGTGATTTATCACATCGAAACGTATGACGTGACAACTATTCGCGCGTCAACGCCGATGTATTTGATGTCCCGTAAAATCAAGGCTATGGGCATTAAAATGGTGCTGTCAGGCGAAGGCTCTGACGAAGTCTTCGGCGGTTACTTGTACTTCCATAAAGCACCAAATGCCAAAGAACTGCATGAAGAAACGGTGCGCAAACTGCAGGCGCTGCATATGTTTGACTGCGCTCGCGCCAACAAAGCCATGTCCGCATGGGGTGTGGAAGCCCGCGTCCCGTTCCTGGATAAGAATTTCCTCGACGTGGCAATGCGGATCAACCCGCAGGATAAAATGTGTGGCAACGGCAAAATGGAAAAACACGTTCTGCGCGAATGTTTTGAATCTTATTTGCCTGCAAGCGTCGCATGGCGTCAGAAAGAACAGTTCTCCGACGGCGTGGGCTACAGCTGGATCGACACCCTGAAAGAGGTAGCAGCGAAGCAGGTTTCAGATAAGCAACTGGAAACCGCGAGCTTCCGCTTCCCGTACAACACGCCAGGCTCAAAAGAAGCCTATTTGTACCGTGAGATTTTCGAAGAACTGTTTCCGGTGCCAAGTGCAGCAGAATGTGTACCAGGCGGTCCGTCAGTGGCCTGCTCTTCTGCAAAAGCCATCGAATGGGACGAATCGTTCAAATCCATGAACGATCCATCAGGCCGCGCTGTAGGCGTGCACCAGTCTGCCTACAAATGATCCAAACGATCGACAACAGGCCCTTCGGGGCCTTTTTTATTGCTCGTGTTTCGTTAAATAAAATCGATTAATAACCAATAATTGCCGAATATTCGGTCACGCTGTTCGCAACCTAACCAAACACTCACATTCTGGCCATTTTCGTTGAAAAAGGTGTTGACGCTGCAAGGGTCTATACGCATAATGCGCCCCGCAACGCCGATAAGGTAGCGTGAAAAAAGATGGCTACGTAGCTCAGTTGGTTAGAGCACATCACTCATAATGATGGGGTCACAGGTTCGAATCCCGTCGTAGCCACCATCTTTTTTTGCGGGAGTGGCGAAATTGGTAGACGCACCAGATTTAGGTTCTGGCGCCGCAAGGTGTGCGAGTTCAAGTCTCGCCTCCCGCACCATTCTCATTTAGCGTTGCACGGATGGGGTATCGCCAAGCGGTAAGGCACCGGTTTTTGATACCGGCATTCCCTGGTTCGAATCCAGGTACCCCAGCCATTTTCTTCGATTTGCGGTTCTCCGTGGTTATTGGGGTATCGCCAAGCGGTAAGGCACCGGTTTTTGATACCGGCATTCCCTGGTTCGAATCCAGGTACCCCAGCCATCGAAGAATGCAGTTCGGCTACGTAGCTCAGTTGGTTAGAGCACATCACTCATAATGATGGGGTCACAGGTTCGAATCCCGTCGTAGCCACCAAATTAGGGACGTATCGATTAACGTCGGTCACCCAGAAAAAATTGTTGGGGTATCGCCAAGCGGTAAGGCTCTGGTTTCTGATACCAGCATTCCGAGGTTCGAATCCTCGTACCCCAGCCAATTTTAAAAAGTCGTTGACCCTTTTGTTTAACGCAATTGGGGTGTCGCCAAGCGGTAAGGCACTGGTTTCTGATACCAGCATTCCGGGGTTCGAATCCCTGCACCCCAGCCAATAAGTCACAAAAAAGCCCGCTCTGCGGGCTTTTTTGTTTTTGTCGTATAGTGCGTCCCCTTCCCTTCTCCCCGAAGGGAAAAGGGAAGAGTCAGTGCAAAGTTTAAAGACCCAAGGCGTACTTCAAGGCCTGGCGCTTAAGGCCGCCTGCACGTTCCGCAGCCATCAGCCCCACATTACGCAACACGCGCAACGGACCGAGATCGTTGCTGAATCCCGCGTAAAACAAGTCCATCCCCGACTGCATCAGGAAATTATCCGCCATACGCCGCATCTGGTAACGCTTAAGCACCGCTGCGCTCGCCCAAGGCTCTGCGTGTCCTCGTGCACTCTGTAATACATCCAGCAACGCTTCGACATCACGATAGCCGAGATTAACGCCCTGTCCTGCCAGCGGATGAATCGTATGGGCCGCATCGCCCACCAGCGCCAGTCCTTCCTGCGTATATTGCAGCGCGTGCCGACGCGTTAACGGGAAACCGCGCGCCGCAACCGGAGTCACCTTACCGAGCCGCGCCGGGAAGTTGTGCTCAATTTCGCGCTGTAACTGCTCCATCGACAGCCCTTGTAGCTGACGAATTCGTGCAGGCGTGTCGTACCACACCAGCGAAGCCCAGTTATCAAAAAGCGGCAAAAAGGCATGCGGGCCGTTTGGCGTAAAATGCTGCCAGGTGCTGTTACCTGGATCGTTCTCGCATTTAACCGTAATCAGCATACAAGACTGCTGATACTGCCAGGCATGAATACCAATCCCCGCCATCTGTCTAACCTGCGAATTCGCGCCGTCCGCCCCGACGACCAGCGTGACTGCCAGCTCATCGCCGTTGTCCAGCACGAGTAAATGCCCACTGTCGTGACGATGAAGTGCTTTTAGCGAAGCCGGGACGCGTAACGTGACGTTTGGGTGCACCTCAAGCGCCTGCCAGAGCGCCAGTTGCAGGATATTATTTTCCACCATGTAACCCAGCAGCGGCAATTTCAGCTCGGCGGCATCAAACGTGACATGGGCATTTTCCCACTCCCAGGTTTCCAGTCGGCGATACGGATGGGCGCGCATCGCCAGTATTGCATCCCAAATCCCCAGCCCACGCAGAAGATCCACCGATGCCGCACTGATCGCGGAGATCCGAACATCGGGTTGCTGCGTATTATCAAACGCAGGCGGTGCGGCCTGTTCGATGACCGTTACCTGAAATCCCTGCTGTGCCAGCCCGAGCGCCAGTGCGCCGCCGACCATCCCGCCGCCGACAACGGCAATTTCGGTTTGTTGGAGTGTCATGGTCAATAATCCTTTTAAGAGAATCCCTTCAGTTTACCGGATTTTTAAGCCCTTGCGGCTGCCAACCTTCATACTGGTCACAACCCCACCAAAGCATTACAATACGCGGCTTGCAATCCTGAGCCTGAGCAAGTCGATGACTAAAAAACTCCATATAAAAACCTGGGGCTGTCAGATGAACGAATACGATTCATCAAAGATGGCCGATCTGCTGAATGCGACCCACGGGTATGAACTGACCGAACTCGCAGAAGAAGCCGATGTGCTGCTGCTTAACACCTGCTCAATTCGTGAAAAAGCGCAGGAAAAAGTCTTCCATCTGTTAGGCCGCTGGAAACTTCTCAAAAAGAAAAATCCGGATCTGATCATCGGTGTCGGTGGTTGCGTGGCCTCGCAAGAAGGTAAACTGATTCGCACCCGCTCCCCGTACGTTGATATCGTATTTGGCCCGCAGACTTTGCATCGCCTGCCAGAAATGATCAACTCGGTGCGCGGCGACCGCAGCCCGGTTGTCGATGTAAGCTTCCCGGAAATCGAAAAATTTGACCGCCTGCCGGAGCCCCGTGCCGACGGCCCGAGCGCGTTCGTCTCTATCATGGAAGGCTGCAATAAATACTGCACTTACTGCGTGGTGCCTTACACCCGCGGCGAAGAAGTCAGTCGCCCGTGTGATGACATCCTGTTTGAAGTCGCCCAGCTTGCGGCGCAAGGCGTACGTGAAGTGAACCTGCTAGGCCAGAACGTCAACGCCTGGCGCGGCGAAAACTACGATGGCAGCACCGGTACTTTTGCCGAACTGCTGCGTCTGGTTGCCGCTATCGACGGTATTGATCGCGTACGCTTTACCACCAGCCATCCGATCGAATTCACGGATGACATCATTGACGTTTATCGCGATACCCCAGAACTGGTGAGTTTCCTGCATCTGCCGGTCCAGTGCGGTTCTGACCGTATACTGAACCTGATGGGCCGCACCCATACCGTGCTGGAATACAAAGCTATCATCCGTAAGCTGCGTGAAGCGCGTCCGGATATCCAGATAAGTTCTGATTTTATCGTTGGCTTCCCTGGCGAAACGACCGACGACTTTGAGCGCACCATGAAGCTTATCGGTGAAATCAATTTTGACGTCAGCTTTAGCTTTATCTTCTCTGCACGTCCGGGAACACCTGCTGCCGATATGGTTGACGATGTGCCGGAAGACGAAAAGAAACAGCGCCTGTACATTTTGCAGGAGCGTATTAACCAGCAGGTCACGGCCTGGAGTCGTCGCATGCTTGGCACGACCCAGCGTATTCTGGTGGAAGGCACGTCCCGCAAGAGCGTCATGCAGCTTTCAGGCCGTACCGAGAACAACCGCGTGGTTAACTTTGAAGGCACGCCGGACATGATCGGCAAGTTTGTCGACATTGAAATTCTGGAAGTGCTCACCAACTCCATGCGTGGCAAAGTGGTCCGTACAGAAGATCAGATGGGACTGCGCGTGGCGGAAACACCTGCCTCCGTCATTGCCCGTACGCGCAAAGAAAATGATTCAGGCGCGGTGGTGTATCAGCCGTGATGCGTTCAGGCCTGCCCGTCTGGCAGGCCTTGTAATTCCCTTCTGCATCCCCAATATGCAAGCATAAGCTTGCGCCTTTAATCTGTGGCGTGAATAATTTCGTTATGATGACTCGTCTGTAGGCCGGATTTGCATATCGCAATCCGGCAATACACACCTTAAGAGGAACAGTTTGAATACAGAAACGCGTGAAATGTCCCTTGAGCCAGCAGACAACGCTCGCCTGCTGAGTCTGTGCGGGCCGTTTGATGACAACATCAAACAACTGGAGCGACGTCTGGGTATTGAAATCAATCGTCGCGATAATCACTTCAAACTCACCGGACGCACCATCTGCGTCAACGCCGCGGCGGATATCCTGCGCAGCCTGTATGTCGATACCGCCCCGATGCGCGGAGAGACGCAGGATATTGAGCCTGAAAAAATTCACCTCGCGATTAAAGAAGCGCGCGTACTGGAACAGAGCGCGGACAGCGTTCCTGAATACGGCAAGGTGATTAATATCAAAACCAAGCGCGGCGTCATCAAGCCACGCACGCCGAATCAGGCGCAGTACATCGCCAACATTCTTGATCATGACATCACGTTCGGCGTCGGCCCTGCGGGGACAGGTAAAACGTATCTGGCCGTTGCAGCGGCAGTGGATGCGCTGGAACGCCAGGACATTCGCCGAATTCTGCTGACCCGTCCAGCGGTCGAAGCCGGTGAAAAACTGGGCTTCCTGCCGGGCGATTTGAGCCAAAAAGTCGATCCGTATCTGCGTCCACTGTATGACGCCTTGTTCGAAATGCTGGGCTTTGAAAAAGTCGAAAAGCTGATTGAACGAAATGTTATCGAAGTCGCCCCGCTGGCCTACATGCGCGGCCGTACGCTGAATGACGCGTTTATTATTCTTGATGAGAGCCAGAACACCACCATCGAACAGATGAAGATGTTCCTGACGCGTATTGGCTTCAACTCGAAAGCCGTGATTACCGGCGATATTACCCAGATCGACCTGCCGCGCAGCACGAAATCCGGTCTGCGCCACGCCATTGAAGTGCTGGCGGAAGTGGATGAAATCAGCTTTAACTTCTTCAACAGCGAAGACGTGGTCCGCCATCCGGTGGTAGCGCGCATCGTTAACGCCTATGAGGCATGGGAAGAGGCAGAGCAAAAACGTAAAGCAGAACACGCAGCGGAACGCAAACGCGAATCCCAGGAGCAAGAGAATAAATGAGTCAGGTGATCCTCGATTTACAGCTGGCATGTGAAGACAATTCCGGTTTGCCGGAAGAGAGTCAGTTCCAGAAATGGCTGGATGCGGTGATTCCCCAGTTTCAGGAAGAGTCAGAAGTGACAATTCGTGTGGTGGATGAAGCGGAAAGCCACGAGCTCAACCTGACCTACCGCGGGAAAGACAAGCCGACTAACGTGCTCTCGTTCCCGTTTGAAGCGCCTCCTGGTATTGAGCTGCCGCTGCTGGGCGATTTAATCATCTGCCGCCAGGTGGTTGAACAGGAAGCCAAAGAACAGCAAAAACCGCTCGACGCGCATTGGGCGCATATGGTCATTCACGGTAGCCTGCATCTGCTTGGTTACGATCATATCGAAGACGAAGAAGCGGAAGAGATGGAATCCCTTGAGACAGAGATAATGCTTGCTCTGGGCTATGAGGATCCGTACATTGCCGAGAAAGAATAGTCAGCGAAGCTTATGTAGCTGAACTGACACATCATGCCGCCGCAAAGGGACATTTCCTGCGGCGGTGCGCTTTACACTGACGAGAGAACCCTTAACAAACGCCATGAGCGACGACAATTCACACAGTAGCGACACGACAACCAGTAAGAAGGGATTTTTCTCCCTCATTCTGAGCCAGCTTTTCCACGGTGAGCCAAAAAACCGTGATGAACTTCTGGAGCTGATTCGTGATTCCGGGCAGAACGATCTTATCGATGAAGATACGCGCGAAATGCTCGAAGGGGTCATGGACATCGCCGACCAGCGCGTTCGCGATATTATGATCCCCCGCTCGCAGATGATTACCCTGAAACGCAACCAGACGTTGGACGAGTGCCTCGATGTCATCATCGAATCTGCCCACTCGCGTTTCCCGGTCATCAGCGAAGACAAAGATCACATCGAAGGGATTCTGATGGCGAAAGATCTGCTGCCGTTTATGCGCAGCGATGCCGAAGCCTTCAGCATGGAAAAAGTGTTACGCCAGGCGGTGGTGGTTCCGGAAAGTAAGCGTGTCGATCGCATGCTGAAAGAGTTCCGCTCCCAACGTTACCACATGGCGATTGTTATCGATGAATTTGGCGGAGTTTCCGGCCTTGTTACGATTGAAGACATTCTCGAACTGATTGTCGGCGAGATTGAAGACGAATATGACGAAGAAGACGATATCGAATTCCGTCAGTTGAGTCGTCACACCTGGACCGTGCGCGCGCTGGCCTCTATTGAAGAGTTCAACGAAACTTTCGGCACCCACTTCAGCGATGAAGAGGTCGATACTATCGGTGGTCTGGTGATGCAGGCATTTGGTCATCTTCCTGCGCGTGGCGAATCCGTTGAAATCGACGGTTACCAGTTTAAGGTCGCCATGGCCGACAGTCGCCGTATTATACAGGTTCACGTCCGAATGCCGGACGACTCCCCGGTACCAAAACTGGAAGACTAATGTAAATGGCATTTGCCCCATTATTTGAACGCCAGCGCGTACGTTTGCTGCTGGCGCTGTTATTCGGAGCCAGCGGAACGCTGGCTTTTTCTCCTTACGACATCTGGCCCGCAGCGCTTATTTCGCTGATGGGTTTGCAAGGATTAACGCTTAACCGTCGCCCGGTACAGGCCGCCGCAATCGGCTACTTCTGGGGGCTTGGCCTGTTCGGCTCAGGCATTAACTGGGTTTACGTCAGTATCGCGCAGTTTGGCGGAATGCCGGGGCCAGTTAACGTTTTCCTTGTGGTGCTGCTGGCCGCCTATCTTTCACTGTATACCGGTTTGTTTGCAGGCATTCTTTCTCGCCTGTGGCCTAAAACGACCTGGATTCGAGTTGCCATTGCTGCGCCTGTCGTTTGGCAAATTACCGAATTCCTGCGCGGCTGGGTGCTCACCGGTTTCCCGTGGCTCCAGTTCGGTTACAGCCAGATTGACGGTCCATTGAAAGGACTCGCGCCCGTCATGGGCGTTGAGGCGATCAACTTCCTGCTGATGGTGGTCACCGGCCTGCTCGTTCTGGCACTGATTAAACGTAACTGGAAACCGCTGGTTGTTGCGGTTGTGCTGTTCGCACTGCCCTTCCCGCTGCGTTACATCCAGTGGTTTACGCTGGAGCCTGAACGCGCCACCCAGGTGTCTATGGTGCAGGGCAATATCCCTCAGTCGCTGAAGTGGGACGAGAACCAGCTCATTAACACGCTGAAAATCTATCTCGATGCGACGCAAAAAGAGATGGGTAAATCGCAACTGATTATCTGGCCTGAATCGGCGATTCCGGATCTGGAAATCAATCAGCAACGTTTTCTGAGCATGATGGACGATCTGCTGCGTGCGCGTAATAGCACGCTGATCACCGGGATTGTCGACGCGCGCCTGAATAAGCAAAACCGTTACGACACCTACAACACCATCATTACGCTTGGGAAAGACAATCCGTACAGCTACGAGTCGACCAACCGCTACAACAAAAATCACCTGGTGCCGTTTGGCGAATTTGTCCCTCTGGAATCAATTCTTCGCCCGCTCGCCCCGTTCTTCGATCTGCCAATGTCGTCCTTTAGCCGCGGCCCCTACGTCCAGCCACAGCTGCATGCCCATGGGTTAGCGCTGACCCCCGCCATTTGCTACGAAATTATTCTTGGCGAGCAGGTCCGCGACAACTTCCGCGCTGACACCGACTATCTGCTGACCATTTCAAACGATGCCTGGTTTGGTAAGTCGATTGGCCCGTGGCAACATTTCCAGATGGCGCGTATGCGTTCGCTGGAGCTGGCCCGACCGTTACTGCGCAGCACCAACAACGGCATCACCGCAGTGATTGGCCCGCAGGGCGAAATCCAGGCGATGATCCCGCAGTTCACCCGTGCGGTATTGACCACGAAAGTTACCCCAACCACTGGCCTGACGCCGTACGCTCGTACCGGAAACTGGCCGCTGTGGATCCTGACGGTGCTATTTGGTTTTGGCGCGCTACTGATGAGTTTACGTCAGCGTCGTCGTTAAGCCCCTCCTTTGCCCGGCCACGCGTTGTGTGCCGGGCAAAAAAATCCTGCCTTATTTGCCATTTCTGGCACACCTATTGCTTTGTTAAATCACATATTCAGTCGTTTGGCTTGACGTGCAACCCAGTCGCACCATCGCAGTTCAGCGGCAGCACCGAAACGGTGCAACGAAAGATTATTGCCTCTGAATGGTGCGGCGCGCTTCGCAAAAATAAACAATAACGCAGCAAAATCTTTACATTAAGCCAGACTAAATGTTAACAAGCTTGCATAACACTGCACTCGCATAGCGCGAGATATAACAACATCACAATGGGTATCGATGCGTCTCTGGCGCAGATAATAAAAGGAGTTGGGTATGCAATTACGTAAACTGGCCACAGCAATGCTGGTAATGGGAATGTCCGCAAGCGTCGTTCACGCTGAAGACGCCCCGGCAGCCGGGAGCACTCTCGACAAGATTGCCAAAAATGGCGTGATCGTGGTCGGCCACCGTGAATCTTCCGTCCCGTTCTCATACTACGACAACACGCAAAAAGTCGTGGGTTACTCACAGGATTACTCCAACGCAATCGTTGAAGCCGTCAAGAAAAAGCTGAACAAACCCGATCTTGAGGTGAAGCTGATTCCAATTACCTCACAAAACCGCATTCCGCTGCTGCAAAACGGCACCTTCGATTTTGAGTGTGGTTCTACGACGAACAACCTTGAGCGTCAAAAACAAGCGGCCTTCTCCGACACCATTTTCGTGGTCGGTACGCGTCTGCTGACCAAAAAAGGCGGCGACATTAAAGACTTCGCGGACCTGAAAGGCAAAGCCGTTGTTGTGACCTCGGGTACCACTTCTGAAGTTCTGCTGCACAAGCTGAACGAAGAGAAGAAAATGGATATGCGCATCATCAGTGCGAAAGACCACGGTGATTCCTTCCGTACGCTGGAAAGCGGTCGTGCAGTGGCCTTTATGATGGATGACGCTCTGCTGGCTGGCGAACGTGCAAAAGCGAAGAAGCCTGATAACTGGGAAATCGTCGGCACCGCGCAGTCTAAAGAAGCTTACGGCTGTATGCTGCGTAAAGACGATGCGGACTTCAAAAAGCTGATCGATGACACCATCGCGAAAACGCAGACCTCTGGCGAAGCGGAAAAATGGTTCGATAAGTGGTTCAAGAACCCGATTCCACCAAAAAATCTCAACATGAACTTTGAACTGTCTAGCGACATGAAAGCCCTGTTCAAAGAACCAAACGACAAAGCACTTAACTAATTAGAACCATAGGGGCGGGATCTCCTGCCCTCTCGATTGTCGGGAAGCGTGGACAGACTATACGCTGAGTGGTCGTTCCCCACTCAGCGCGAAAATTGAGCTTCTCACCAATCTTCGAGGGTAGCGCTGCTACCCTTTTTTTTCTGGAGTTGATTATGTCAATAGACTGGAACTGGGGCATTTTTCTGCAACAAGCTCCGTTCGGCAACACAACCTATCTCGGCTGGCTGTGGAGCGGCTTTCAGGTCACCGTTGCGCTCTCTATAACGGCCTGGATTATCGCTTTCCTTGTCGGCTCGCTGTTCGGTATTTTGCGTACCGTACCTAACCGTTTTCTCTCTTCTCTTGGCACGCTTTACGTTGAACTGTTCCGTAACGTTCCGTTAATCGTGCAGTTCTTTACGTGGTATCTGGTCGTTCCTGAACTGTTACCTGAAAATCTCGGCATGTGGTTTAAGTCAGAGCTGGACCCTAACATTCAGTTCTTCGTCTCCTCCATGCTCTGCCTTGGGTTGTTCACCGCGGCGCGCGTCTGTGAGCAGGTTCGTTCAGGCATCCAGTCTCTGCCGCGTGGGCAAAAAAATGCCGCGCTGGCAATGGGACTGACGCTGCCACAAGCCTACCGCTATGTGCTGCTGCCAAACGCCTATCGCGTGATCGTGCCGCCGATGACCTCAGAGATGATGAACCTGGTGAAAAACTCGGCTATCGCCTCGACCATCGGTCTGGTCGATATGGCGGCGCAAGCGGGCAAGCTTTTGGATTACTCCGCGCACGCGTGGGAATCCTTCACCGCGATCACGCTCGCCTATGTGCTGATTAACACTGTCATCATGCTGGTGATGAACCTGGTTGAACGTAAAACTCGCCTGCCGGGCAATCTGGGGGGCAAATAATGTACGAGTTTGACTGGAGTTCCATCGTCCCATCGATGCCGTATCTGCTGGACGGACTGTTGATTACCTTAAAAATCACCGTCATTGCCATCGTTATCGGTATTGTCTGGGGCACGATTCTGGCGGTCATGCGCCTGTCGAGCTTTAAACCGTTTGCCTGGTTCGCCACGGCTTATGTCAACGTTTTCCGCTCCATTCCACTGGTAATGGTGCTGCTGTGGTTTTATCTGATCGTACCGGGTCTGTTGCAAAACGTGCTTGGGCTTTCGCCGAAAGCGGATATCCGCCTGATCTCTGCAATGGTCGCTTTCTCGATGTTTGAGGCGGCTTATTATTCAGAAATTATTCGCGCAGGTATTCAGAGCATTTCGCGTGGGCAATCCAGCGCAGCGCTTGCGTTAGGCATGACTCACTGGCAGTCAATGAAGCTCATCATTCTGCCGCAGGCGTTTCGCGCCATGGTTCCACTGCTGCTCACGCAGGGTATTGTCCTCTTCCAGGATACGTCACTTGTGTATGTGCTGAGCCTCGCGGACTTCTTCCGCACAGCTTCCACAATCGGTGAGCGTGACGGTACGCAGGTTGAGATGATCCTGTTCGCAGGTGCGGTTTATTTTGCAATTAGTTTAAGTGCATCACTATTGGTCAGCTGGCTGAAGAAAAGGACAGTGCAATGATTTCCCTGAAAAATGTTTCAAAATGGTATGGGCACTTTCAGGTGCTGACCGACTGCTCAACGGAAGTGAAAAAAGGCGAAGTGGTGGTGGTTTGCGGGCCGTCAGGTTCCGGTAAATCTACGCTTATCAAAACGGTTAACGGCCTTGAACCTGTTCAGCAGGGTGAGATTACCGTCGATGGCACGAAGGTGAACGACAAAAGCACAGACCTCGCGAAATTGCGTTCTCATGTCGGCATGGTATTCCAGCACTTTGAGCTGTTCCCGCATCTGTCGATTATTGAGAACCTGACGCTGGCGCAGATTAAAGTGCTCAAACGCGACAAAACGGCCGCGCGTGAAAAAGGGTTAAAGCTTTTGGAACGTGTCGGGTTGTCTGCCCATGCAAATAAGTTCCCGGCGCAGCTTTCCGGCGGTCAGCAGCAACGTGTGGCTATCGCCCGCGCGCTGTGTATGGACCCGATTGCCATGCTGTTCGATGAACCCACTTCTGCACTCGATCCAGAGATGATTAACGAAGTGCTGGACGTCATGGTTGAACTGGCTCACGAAGGCATGACCATGATGGTGGTGACCCACGAAATGGGCTTTGCCCGTAAAGTGGCAAATCGTGTGATCTTTATGGATGAAGGCAAGATTGTCGAAGATTCTCCGAAAGAAGATTTCTTTGCCAATCCGCAATCCGATCGCGCTAAAGACTTCCTCGCAAAAATCCTGCACTAATCAATACCGTGCGCAATCTTCGGATTGCGCACGACTTCACGCTTTGCCTCTCTTTTTCTCGTCTGTATCACATCGCGGCGTTAACCTTGTCACAAACTCACGCTCAGAATGGAGAACAGAACGCTATGGCACTGCCTATTATTCTCGATTGCGATCCGGGTCATGATGACGCTATCGCACTTGTTCTTGCCCTCGCATCACCGGAGTTGGCCCTCAAAGCAGTTACCTCTTCCGCTGGAAATCAAACACCCGACAAAACGTTGCGTAACGTGTTGCGCATGTTGACGTTGCTTAACCGTACCGATATTCCGGTGGCGGGTGGCGCGCGCAAGCCCCTGATGCGTGATTTAATTATTGCTGATAACGTCCATGGCGTGACCGGCCTTGACGGCCCGGCACTGCCAGAACCGGCTTTCAAACCCCAGGAGTGTACGGCGGTCGAACTTATGGCCAACGTGCTGCGCGCAAGCGATGAACCCGTCACGCTGGTGGCAACCGGCCCGCAAACGAACGTGGCGCTACTGCTCAATAGCCACCCAGAGCTGCACAGTAAGATCGCGCGTATTGTGATCATGGGTGGATCGATGGGGTTAGGGAACTGGACGCCTGCCGCCGAATTTAACATTTTCGTCGATCCCGAAGCGGCTGAGATTGTGTTCCAGTCCGGCTTACCGATTGTCATGGCTGGCCTTGACGTCACCCATCGTGCGCAAATTATGGCAGCAGATGTTGAGCGTTTCCGCGCGATTGGCAACCCTGTTGCGACCACCGTGGCAGAATTGCTCGACTTCTTTATGGAGTACCACAAAGCGGAAAAATGGGGATTCCATGGCGCGCCGTTACACGATCCTTGTACGATTGCCTGGCTGTTAAAACCGGATCTGTTTACCACAGTTGATCGTTGGGTCAGCGTGGAAACCCAGGGGAAATACACGCAAGGGATGACGGTGGTGGATTATTATTCGCTGACCGGTAACAAACCGAATACCACGCTGATGGTCGATATCGACAGACAAGGTTTTGTGGATTTACTCGCGGAGCAGCTGAAGTTTTACAACTAGTGCGTTCTGATGCCCTCTCCCACATGAAGAGGGAGCAAACACTAAAAAAGGCAACTGGCGTTGCCTTTTTGCTTTTACCTTGTGCGGTCTCATGCCCTCAACCCGACCCTCTTTACAGGGAGAGGGGGTAAACACGTATTCTCTCCATTTCGGGAAAGAAGACATCTAGTTAGGGCTCAAACGGTCGCCTCTGGAACTGATCGTGACCACATTTTGGGCAGCGCGGCAGCACGTCAGGCGTGTATACCGCCAGGTGGAAGTGACAGTTCTCGCACACCAGATTACCCAATCCCACCACTTCGCCACTGTGATACACGCCGTGATGATTCAGATCCTGGAAAACTTCGCGCCATTCCAGCTGGGTTTTATCGGTAATATCCGCCAGCTCCTGCCACAGACTTTCTTTGATGACGCGCATAAATACGCTGTCCGTGATTTCATTCTGACTCTCTTCGTAGCTTCTCGCGAACTCTTCCAGATCGCGTCGCACGGCTCGCGTCACCTCTTCGACTTCGGTACGCGTTAATTCACCCGTTTGCACGACCCGCGCACGAGCCTGTTCGACCAGCGCGTCGATATCGCGTTCTCCGTTGCGCAGCCGTTCCGTCAGTGTGGCTACCAGTTCGCGGTAATATTGAGCAACCTTGTTCATCATTTCGCCTCCCGGGTAAGTAACTGTCTCTAATGATAGACCTTATTTGCGAAGCGCTGTGTCAGGTCATCCACACTCTGCGTAAATTCCTGCAAGCGCGTTTTTTGGGAAAGGCTGTTTTGAGGCGGACGTTTGGGCTATGCTAGGCGGATCTGAAATTCCCCATCCATTGGCTACGTTTGTAGCTGTATTGAGAACAGGACCACTGGCTGCCATGCAAGAGCAATACCGCCCGGAAGAGATAGAAACAAAAGTCCAGCAACACTGGGACGAGAAGCGTACTTTCGAAGTCACTGAAGACGAGAGCAAAGAGAAGTATTACTGCCTGTCGATGCTTCCCTATCCTTCTGGTCGACTACATATGGGCCACGTGCGTAACTACACCATCGGTGATGTGATCGCACGCTACCAGCGTATGCTCGGTAAAAACGTCCTGCAACCGATTGGCTGGGATGCGTTTGGTCTGCCTGCTGAAGGCGCGGCGGTGAAAAACAACACGGCCCCTGCGCCGTGGACGTACGACAACATCGCTTACATGAAAAACCAGCTCAAAATGCTGGGCTTCGGCTATGACTGGAGCCGCGAGCTGGCGACCTGTACCCCAGAGTATTACCGCTGGGAGCAAAAATTCTTCACCGAGCTGTACAAAAAAGGCCTGGTGTACAAGAAAACCTCTGCGGTGAACTGGTGCCCGAACGACCAGACCGTTCTCGCGAACGAACAGGTTATCGACGGCTGCTGCTGGCGCTGCGATACCAAAGTTGAGCGCAAAGAGATCCCACAGTGGTTCATTAAAATCACCGCTTACGCTGACGAACTGCTGCGCGATCTGGACAATCTGGATCACTGGCCAGACACCGTTAAAACGATGCAGCGCAACTGGATTGGCCGCTCTGAAGGCGTAGAAATCACCTTCAACGTTGAAAACAGCGATCAGACGCTCACGGTGTATACCACGCGTCCCGACACCTTCATGGGTGCGACTTACCTGGCCGTTGCCGCGGGTCATCCGCTGGCACAGCAGGCTGCTGCGAACAATCCAGCGCTGGCCGCTTTCATCGACGAATGCCGCAATACCAAAGTGGCAGAAGCCGATATGGCGACGATGGAGAAAAAAGGCGTTGCGACAGGTTTTAACGCCATTCACCCACTGACCGGCGAAGCGGTTCCCGTTTGGGCAGCCAACTTTGTGCTGATGGAATACGGCACGGGTGCAGTTATGGCCGTTCCGGGCCACGATCAGCGTGATTACGAATTTGCGACTAAATACGGCCTCAACATCAAGCCGGTTATCCTGGCAGCTGACGGTTCAGAACCGGATCTGTCTGAGCAGGCGCTGACTGAAAAAGGCACCCTGTTTAACTCTGGTGAATTCAGCGGATTGAGCTTCGAAGAAGGCTTCAACGCTATCGCGGATAAACTGGCCTCCCTGGGCGTCGGTGAGCGAAAAGTGAACTATCGTCTGCGCGACTGGGGTGTTTCCCGTCAGCGTTACTGGGGTGCGCCGATTCCAATGGTCACGCTGGAAGATGGCACCGTGCTGCCAACGCCAGAAGATCAACTGCCGGTTATTTTACCGGAAGACGTGGTCATGGACGGGATCAGCAGCCCGATTAAAGCCGATCCGGAGTGGGCGAAAACCACCGTTAACGGTCAGCCAGCGCTGCGTGAAACGGATACGTTCGACACCTTTATGGAGTCATCCTGGTACTACGCGCGCTACACCTGCCCGCAGTATCAGGAAGGTATGCTGGATTCCAAAGCAGCGAACTACTGGCTGCCGGTGGATATTTACATTGGTGGTATTGAACACGCCATCATGCACCTGCTCTACTTCCGCTTCTTCCATAAGTTGATGCGTGACGCGGGGCTGGTTAACTCTGATGAACCAGCAAAACAGCTGCTGTGCCAGGGCATGGTTCTCGCGGATGCGTTTTACTATGTCGGCGTGAACGGCGAGCGTAACTGGGTATCCCCGGTTGATGCGATCGTTGAACGCGACGAGAAAGGCCGTATCGTGAAAGCGAAAGACGCGGCGGGCAATGAGCTGGTTTATACCGGCATGAGCAAGATGTCCAAGTCCAAAAACAACGGCATCGATCCGCAGGTCATGGTTGAACGTTACGGTGCAGATACCGTGCGTCTCTTCATGATGTTTGCGTCCCCGGCCGATATGACGCTGGAATGGCAGGAATCAGGCGTAGAAGGCGCGAACCGCTTCCTGAAACGCGTCTGGAAACTGGTCTACGAGCATACGTCTCAGGGCGAAGCGCCAGCCCTGAACGTCGGTGCGCTGAGTGAAGATCAGCAGGCACTGCGTCGCGATGTTCACAAAACTATCGCAAAAGTAACCGATGATATTGGTCGTCGTCAGACCTTCAACACCGCAATTGCGGCTATTATGGAACTGATGAACAAGCTGGCGAAAGCACCGCTGGAAGGCGAGCAGGATCGTGCCTTGATGCGTGAAGCGCTGTTGGCCGTCGTTCGTATGCTGAACCCGTTCACACCACATGCGTGCTTCACATTGTGGCAGGAATTGAAAGGCGAAGGCGATATCGATAACGCACCGTGGCCTGTTGCTGATGAGTCAGCAATGGTTGAAAACACCATGCTGGTTGTGGTTCAGGTCAACGGTAAAGTGCGCGGTAAAATTACCGTTGCAGTCGATGCAACTGAAGAACAGGTTCGTGAACGCGCAGGCCAGGAACATCTGGTTGCGAAATACCTTGAGGGCGTTACCGTGCGTAAAGTGATCTACGTACCCGGTAAACTGCTGAATCTGGTCGTTGGCTAAGCGCGGGAGGAAACGTGCGACAACTGGCAACATTACTCTTATCCCTGACGGTGCTTGTCACCGCAGGTTGTGGCTGGCATCTGCGTAACACTACTGCAGTGCCTGAACAAATGAAAACGATGATCTTCGATTCGGGGGACCCAAATGGTCCACTGAGCCGTGCGATTCGTAACCAGCTGCGTCTCAATGGCGTTGAGCTTATCGAGAAAGGAACGCTGCGCCAGGATATTCCATCATTCCGCGTATTAAGCTCTTCACTGAGCAAAGATACCGCGTCCATCTTCCAGGATGGCCGTACAGCGGAATATCAGATGGTGATGTCGGTGAGTGCTGCCGTGCTGATCCCGGGTCGCGACATTTACCCGATCAGCACCAAGGTCTATCGTTCGTTCTTTGATAACCCACAAACTGCGCTGGCAAAAGACGCCGAGCAGCAGATCATTATCAATGAAATGTACGACAAGGCTGCGGAACAGCTGATCCGCAAACTGCCGAGCATCCAGGTCGCGTCAAAAGACACCGACACGGAACACGCCGTTCCACTGGATACCACGCCGCAAGTTACCGGAACGCTGGGTAACTAATGCTACGGTTGTATCCTGAACAACTCCGCGCGCAGCTCAACGAAGGGCTGCGCGCGGCGTATCTGTTACTCGGAAACGATCCGCTTTTGCTCCAGGAAAGTCAGGATGCTGTGCGTCAGGCTGCTGCTTCACAGGGCTTTGACGAACACCATACTTTCCTGCTTGATAACAGCACCGACTGGCAGACGATCTTTTCGCTTTGCCAGGCGATGAGCCTTTTTGCATCCCGCCAGACGCTCCTGATTCAGCTACCGGAAAATGGTCCTAATGCGGACATTAACGAGCAGCTCGCAACGCTAGTGAGTCTGCTGCACGCTGATTTACTCCTGATTGTTCGTGGTAATAAGCTCACCAAAGCACAGGAAAATGCCGCCTGGTTTACTCAGTTGGCAACCCATTCCGTTCAGGTCACATGCCAGACGCCTGAACAGGCGCAACTGCCAAAATGGGTTGCAGTCCGGGCGAAACAACTGAATCTCCAGCTGGATGACGCCGCTAATCAGCTGCTGTGTTATTGCTATGAGGGAAACTTGCTGGCACTCGCGCAAGCGCTGGATCGGCTGTCGTTATTGTGGCCAGATGGCAAACTGACCTTACCCCGTGTAGAACAAGCAGTTAACGACGCCGCGCACTTTACCCCGTTCCATTGGGTCGATGCTCTGCTGGCGGCAAAAAGTAAACGCGCACTGCACATTTTGCAGCAGCTGCGCCTGGAAGGAAGTGAACCGGTTATTTTGCTGCGCACCCTCCAGCGTGAGTTGTTACTGCTTAATACCTTAAAACGCCAGTCGGCTAACACCCCATTACGCGCGCTTTTTGATAAGCACCGTGTCTGGCAAAACCGTCGGGCGATGACCACCGAAGCGGTCAACCGGCTGAGCCACGAGCAGCTCCGTCAGGCAGTACAGCTTCTAACCCGTGCGGAGCTAACGCTGAAGCAGGATTATGGTCAGTCGGTTTGGGCCGAACTGGAAAGCCTCTCGCTGCTGCTGTGTCATAAGGCGCTGGCAGACGTGTTTATTGATGGTTGAGATGAACTCTTTACAGGCACTTTTTGGCGGTACATTCGATCCTGTCCATTATGGTCATTTGAAACCGGTTGAAATACTGGCGAATCTGATTGGCCTGCAGCGCGTGATCATCATGCCCAATAATGTTCCACCGCACCGTCCTCAGCCGGAAGCGACAAGCGAACAGCGTAAACACATGCTGGAACTGGCCATCGCAGATAAGCCCCTTTTTCAGTTAGACGAGCGGGAACTACGCCGGGATATGCCGTCTTACACTTCGCAAACTCTGATGGAGTGGCGCGCGGAACAAGGCCCCACCCGGCCATTAGGATTCATCATCGGTCAGGATTCATTGCTGAACTTCCCGACCTGGCATCAGTATGAAACGATTCTGCAAAACAGCCATCTCATCGTTTGCCGCCGTCCAGGCTATCCCCTCACGATGAAAGACGAGCAGTATCAGGCATGGCTTGAAGCGCATCTGACGCACAATGTGGAAGATTTGCATACTTTGCCTGCCGGTAAAATTTATCTGGCCGAAACGCCGTGGTTTGATATCTCTGCTACGTTGATACGTGAACGGCTGCAAAACGCACTACCCTGCGATGAACTGCTGCCCACCCCCGTGCTTGACTACATCCGCCAGCAAGGTTTGTATCAGAAAAGCACAGATGCATCAGACTAAGCGCGAAAAATCGGCTAATTCGACGCCGTGCCATTGACAGCCCCTTCCAGGCTGATATCCTCCGCAGCCTGACTTCTGCCAGTCATAGCTTTACAGAAATTGTTTTACAATAATGGCGATGCATTGTCAGGCAGAGGATGGGATGATACCCACCTTAAAAATTCCGTCTGGTGACATTTGTCCCGACACAGCCGTCAGTTCAGGTATACTGCCAGGCTACTCACTCATTGCTCAACTTCATTCACCCAGGGGGAAAACTTGCAGGGTAAAGAACTCCAGGATTTTGTTATAGACAAAATTGATGACCTGAAAGGTCAGGACATCATCGCTATCGACGTTCACGGTCGTTCCAGTATCACCGACTGCATGATTATTTGCACCGGTACTTCCACTCGCCACGTTGCCTCTATTGCTGACCACGTTGTTCAGGAATCTCGCGCTGCAGGGCTTATGCCACTGGGTGTGGAAGGCGAAGCCATTGCTGACTGGGTTGTCGTTGACCTCGGCGATGTGATTGTCCATGTCATGCAGGACGAAAGCCGTCGTCTGTATGAACTGGAAAAGCTCTGGGGTTGATGCGTGAAGTTGCAACTGGTAGCCGTCGGCACAAAAATGCCAGATTGGGTACAGACGGGTTTTACTGAATATCTGCGTCGTTTTCCTAAAGACATGCCGTTCGAACTGGTAGAGATACCAGCAGGAAAACGCGGCAAAAACGCAGATATCAAGCGTATTCTCGATAAAGAGGGTGAGTTGATGCTGGCTGCCGCTGGCAAGAACCGCATCGTGACCCTTGATATCCCGGGCAAACCCTGGGATACGCCGCAACTGGCGCAAGAGCTGGAGCGCTGGAAGCTGGATGGCCGCGACGTCAGTCTGCTGATTGGCGGGCCAGAAGGATTATCCTCCGCCTGTAAAGCGGCCGCAGAACAAAGTTGGTCCCTCTCCGCGCTTACGTTACCCCATCCGCTTGTCCGGGTGTTGGTAGCGGAAAGCCTTTACCGCGCGTGGAGCATTACTACCAACCACCCTTATCACCGTGAGTAATGATTGACCAGGGCAAATTAAGCAGCGGATGAAACTACAGAATTCTTTTCGCGACTATTCGGCTGAGTCCGCGCTGTTTGTGCGCCGGGCTTTGGTCGCCTTTATCGGGATTTTGCTGCTGACTGGCGTGCTGATCGCCAACCTCTATAATCTGCAAATCGTCCGCTTTACCGACTATCAAACGCGTTCCAACGAAAACCGCATCAAGCTGGTGCCTATCGCGCCTAGCCGCGGCATTATCTACGACCGTAACGGCACGCCGCTGGCGTTAAACCGTACCATCTACCAAATCGAGATGATGCCGGAGAAAGTGGATAATGTGCAGGACGCGCTGGATGCGCTGAAAGGCGTAGTCGATCTCACCGATGACGATATCGCGGCCTTCAAGAAAGAGCGTGCACGTTCCCACCGTTTTACCTCTATTCCGGTCAAAACCAATTTGACGGAAGTTCAGGTTGCCCGCTTTGCGGTGAACCAGTATCGCTTCCCGGGAGTTGAGGTGAAAGGTTATAAGCGCCGCTATTATCCTTACGGCTCGGCGCTGACGCACGTCATTGGCTACGTTTCTAAGATTAACGATAAAGACGTTGAGCGCCTCGATAAAGACGGCAAGCTGGCAAACTACGCTGCAACCCACGATATCGGCAAGCTTGGCATCGAACGCTATTATGAAGATGTGTTGCACGGGCAGACCGGCTATGAAGAGGTTGAAGTCAATAACCGCGGTCGCGTTATCCGTCAGCTCAAAGAAGTGCCTCCGCAAGCAGGCCATGACGTCTACCTGACACTCGATCTCAAGCTTCAGCAATATATTGAAACACTACTGGCCGGCAGTCGAGCCGCCGTGGTCGTGACCGACCCGCGCAGCGGGGGGATTCTGGCTCTGGTTTCGATGCCAAGCTACGATCCCAATCTGTTTGTTGATGGCATCTCAAGCAAAGAATACTCCGGCTTGCTGAACGATCCGAATACCCCACTGATTAACCGTGCAACACAAGGCGTCTACCCGCCAGCGTCCACCGTTAAGCCTTACGTCGCCGTATCGGCGTTGAGTGCGGGCGTGATCAACCGCAATACCAGCCTGTTTGACCCTGGCTGGTGGCAGCTGCCTGGCTCCGAAAAACGCTATCGCGACTGGAAAAAATGGGGCCACGGTCACCTCAATATCACCAAATCTCTGGAAGAGTCGGCGGATACCTTCTTCTACCAGGTGGCTTATGATTTGGGTATTGATCGCCTCTCTGCGTGGATGAGCAAGTTTGGTTACGGTCATTACACCGGCATTGACCTGTCGGAAGAGCGCTCAGGGAACATGCCGACGCGTGAGTGGAAGCTCAAACGCTTTAAAAAACCGTGGTATCAAGGCGACACCATTCCGGTTGGCATCGGCCAGGGTTACTGGACCGCTACGCCGATTCAGATGAGTAAAGCAATGATGATCCTCATTAACGATGGCGTGGTGAAAGTGCCGCACCTGCTGATGAGCACCATCGAAGACGGGAAGCAAGTGCCGTGGTCGCAACCGCATGAAGCCCCGGTGGGTGATATTCATTCCGGTTTCTGGGAAATTGCCAAAGACGGCATGTATGGCGTAGCGAATCGTCCGAACGGCACCGCACATAAATACTTTGCAGGCGCACCGTATAAAGTGGCGGCGAAATCAGGTACCGCGCAGGTCTTTGGCCTGAAGGCGAACGAAACGTATAACGCGCATAAAATTGCTGAACGCCTGCGTGACCATAAGCTCATGACGGCATTTGCACCTTATGATAATCCGCAGGTTGCGGTAGCGATGATTCTCGAGAACGGTGGTGCTGGCCCGGCAGTCGGGACAATCATGCGCCAAATCCTCGACCACATTATGCTGGGCGATAACAACACCGAGCTACCTGCTGAAACCCCAGCCGCCACAGCTGCGGAGGACCAATAATCATGACGGATAATCCGAACAGAAAATCGCTGTGGGACAAAATCCACATCGACCCGGCGATGTTGCTGATCCTGCTGGCATTGCTGACGTACAGCGCCCTGGTTATCTGGAGTGCCAGCGGTCAGGATATCGGCATGATGGAACGTAAAATCGGCCAGATCGCGATGGGTCTGGTGATCATGGTGGTGATGGCACAAATTCCGCCGCGCGTTTACGAAGGCTGGGCGCCCTATCTATACTTTGTCTGTATCATTTTGCTGATCGCCGTCGATGCGTTCGGGGCGATATCAAAAGGGGCACAGCGCTGGCTGGATTTAGGGATTGTGCGTTTCCAGCCCTCTGAAATTGCCAAAATCGCCGTACCGCTGATGGTGGCCCGCTTTATCAACCGTGACGTCTGCCCGCCATCGCTAAAAAATACCGCTATCGCGCTGGTGCTGATTTTCCTGCCAACGCTCCTGGTGGCCGCGCAGCCAGACCTCGGGACGTCGATTCTCGTCGCATTATCTGGTCTGTTCGTTCTGTTCTTATCCGGGTTGAGTTGGCGACTGATCGGCATCGCGGTGGTGTTGATCGCCGCCTTTATACCGATACTGTGGTTCTTCCTGATGCACGATTATCAGCGACAGCGTGTCATGATGTTGCTCGATCCGGAAACCGATCCGCTCGGCGCGGGCTATCATATTATTCAGTCTAAGATTGCCATTGGTTCAGGTGGGTTGCGGGGCAAAGGCTGGTTACACGGTACGCAGTCGCAGCTTGAATTCCTGCCGGAGCGTCACACGGACTTTATCTTCGCCGTTCTGGCAGAAGAGCTGGGTCTGGTAGGCATTTTGATTTTGCTGGGATTATACCTCCTGCTGATTATGCGTGGCCTGTGGATTGCCGCACATGCGCAAACCACATTTGGGCGCGTCATGGCCGGCGGGTTGATGTTGATTCTGTTCGTTTATGTCTTCGTAAATATTGGTATGGTGAGTGGAATTCTGCCCGTCGTAGGCGTGCCGCTCCCGCTGGTGAGCTACGGAGGCTCGGCACTGATCGTTTTGATGGCTGGGTTCGGGATAGTCATGTCTATCCATACCCACAGAAAAATGTTGTCCAAGAGCGTATAAAAATAAGGGGATTGCAATGCGCAAGCAGTGGCTGGGTGTCTGCATCGCGGCAAGTTTACTTGCTGCCTGTTCAAGTGATGATGGTCAACAGCAGGCGACCATCGCGCCGCCGCAGCCTGCGGTTTGTAACGCTCCGGTGGTTGAAATCAGCGGTGCCGATCCGGTATACGAGCCGCTGAATGCGACCGCCAATCAGGATTACGAGCGCGACGGCAAGCGGTATAAAATCGTTCAGGATCCGTCCCGTTTCAGCCAGGCCGGTTTTGCGGCGATTTATGACGCAGAGCCAGGCAGCAACCAGACCGCGTCCGGTGAAGCGTTTGATCCCATGCAAATCACCGCGGCGCACGCGACCTTACCTATCCCAAGCTACGTGCGCGTCACTAACCTCGCCAACGGTCGTATGATTGTGGTGCGTATTAATGACCGCGGACCGTACGGCACTGACCGCGTGATTTCGCTGTCGCGCGCGGCGGCTGACCGTCTTAATACCTCGAACAATACCAAAGTCCGTATCGATCCTATTATTGTCGCGCAGGACGGGACGCTCTCCGGCCCTGGCACGGTGTGTACCACCGTCGCGAAGCAGACCTATGCCCTGCCCTCACGCCCGGATTTAAGCGGGGGTATGGGCGGTGCTTCTTCTGCTCCCGAGCCAATGCAGCCTCAGGGTGACGTACGCGCGATCAGCAACGATACGCTGAAAAGTGACGATACGACCGGCGCCCCTGTAAGCAGCAGCGGTTTCCTGGGTGCACCGACCACGCTCGCGACGGGTGTGCTGGAAGGCAGTGAACCTACGCCTGCACCGGTCGTTGCGACACCTGCCGCGCAGCCAGCTCCCGTCGTGGCGCCGGTCGCTGCACAGAATACGGCAACCCCTGCCCCAGCCGCAGCATCTACTGCAGGTGGATTTGTGGTTCAGGTCGGCGCGGTGAGCGATCAGGCACGTGCGCAGCAGTATCAACAACGTCTGACGCAACAGTTCGACGTTCCGGGTCGTGTCGTGCAGAACGGCGCCGTCTGGCGTATCCAGATGGGCCCATTCGCCAGCAAGTCACAGGCCAGCGCGTTACAGCAACGCCTGCAAAGCGAAGCGCAATTACAGTCGTTTATCGCTGTTGCAAACTAATTAATCGGCGGTATCCGAATTGTCAGCTTGTGTAACCAACGTTCACAAACTCGTGCTGAAAGTCGGATGCCTGCCTGTATAGCTTTTGCTATAGTAAGGCACTTTTTTTAATTCCATCACGGATGTCGTTGTTCTGACCATGAAGACCACTTTCTCCGCTCGTTTTTTGCAGCGCATGGCGCTGACCACGGCCCTTTGCGCAGCAACGCTGTCAGTTGCTCACGCTGATGACCTGAATATCAAGACCATGATCCCTGGCGTTCCGCAAATCGACGCGGAATCTTACATCCTGATCGACTACAACTCTGGCAAAGTGCTGGCGGAAATGAACGCGGATTCGCGCCGTGACCCGGCTAGCCTCACCAAGATGATGACCAGCTATGTCATCGGTCAGGCCATGAAAGCGGGCAAGTTCAAAGAGACTGATCTGGTCACCGTGGGCAACGATGCATGGGCTACCGGTAACCCGGTGTTCAAAGGCTCTTCCCTGATGTTCCTGAAACCAGGCATGCAGGTTCCCGTATCGCAGCTGATCCGTGGTATCAACCTGCAATCGGGTAACGATGCCTGTGTTGCGATGGCCGATTTTGCGGCAGGCAGCCAGGATGCGTTCGTTGGCTTGATGAACAGCTACGTTTCCGCGCTGGGTCTGAAAAACAGCCACTTCCAGACCGTTCATGGACTGGACGCTGAAGGTCAGTACAGTTCTGCGCGTGACATGGCGCTGATTGGTCAGGCACTAATTCGCGACGTTCCCAACGAATACACCATCTATAAAGAAAAAGAATTTACCTTTAACGGCATCCGTCAGACCAACCGCAACGGCTTACTGTGGGATAACAGCCTGAAGGTTGATGGCATCAAAACGGGCCATACTGATAAAGCGGGTTACAACCTTGTGGCGTCCGCAACGGAAGGTCAGATGCGTTTGATCTCCGCCGTGATGGGTGGTCGCACCTTTAAAGGCCGCGAAACCGAAAGCAAAAAACTGCTGACCTGGGGCTTCCGTTTCTTCGAAACCGTGAACCCACTGAAAGCCGGTAAAGAGTTTGCTTCAGAGCCCGTGTGGTTTGGCGACAACGACCGTGCGTCACTGGGGGTTGATAAAGATCTGTATCTGACGATCCCTCGTGGCCGTATGAAAGACCTGAAAGCCAGCTACGTGCTCAACACCAGTGAACTGCATGCGCCACTGAAGAAAAACCAGGTTGTTGGCACCATCAACTTCCAGCTGGATGGAAAAACCATCGATCAGCGCCCTCTGGTTGTTCTTGACGAAATTCCTGAAGGCAATTTCTTCGGCAAAATCATTGATTACATTAAATTGATGTTCCACCACTGGTTTGGTTAATAATTGAACACTTGAAAGTGTGATTTCCATCCCCATATACTAGGTATCCAGATAACTCCCACCCGTCGTGGGAGTTATTATTTTTGATGTACTGCCGGAGCTGACATGAAAACCAAACTTAACGAACTGCTTGAATTCCCAACCTCATTTACTTACAAAGTAATGGGTCAGGCATTGCCGGAGCTGGTTGACCAGGTGGTTGAAGTGGTACAGCGCCATGCGCCAGGTGACTACTCTCCGACGGTAAAACCGAGCAGCAAAGGCAACTACCATTCCGTCTCAATCACCATCACTGCTACGCATATTGAGCAAGTTGAGACGCTGTACGAAGAGCTTGGTAATATCGATATCGTTCGTATGGTGCTGTAATCCCCGTGGTTACCCGCTTTGCCGGGTAACCCACTTTGACCTCTGTGATATACTCCCCGCACCCTTTTGTTGCCACATCCCCGGAGTTGCTGTTTTGTATCAGGATAAAATTCTTGTCCGCCATCTTGGGCTGCAACCCTATGAGCCAGTCTCTCAGGCCATGCATGATTTCACCGATTCTCGCGATGACCACACGCCAGACGAAATCTGGCTGGTAGAGCATCCACCCGTTTTCACGCAAGGCCAGGCTGGAAAAGCAGAGCACGTATTGGTTCCAGGTGACATTCCTGTTATCCAAAGTGACCGCGGCGGGCAAGTGACCTATCACGGGCCTGGTCAGCAGGTGATGTACGTTCTCCTGAATCTGAAGCGCCGAAAGTTGGGTGTCCGCGAATTGGTCACATTGCTGGAACAAACCGTGGTCGATACATTGGCAGAGTATGATATTGACGCTCATCCACGTGCCGATGCGCCGGGGGTGTATGTCGGTGAGATGAAGATCTGCTCGCTGGGTTTGCGCATCCGAAAAGGGTGTTCGTTTCATGGGCTTGCGCTCAATATCAACATGGATCTTTCCCCCTTCCTGCGCATCAATCCCTGCGGTTATGCCGGAATGGAAATGACCCAAATGCACCAGTGGGTAGAAAACGTCACACCGGGTATTATTGGCCCTGTCCTGGTGACTAAGCTTTTAGCACTGCTAAACAATCCCCCGCACGAATATATTACAGCTTAATATATTATACATGATGGCCTTTTTATTTAGCAGGCCATCGCGTATTTACCGCTTTTCAGCTTTACAATAATCCGCATATTCTATATTTTCGAAGCGCTTGAGCGAGTGGAACTAATTTCATCTTTTTTTATTCAGTAAATGAATATTTACTGAATAAATGGTCATCATTTGATCAGAAGTTTCTCAACTGATTGATTTTGATAGAAAAGTGAAATCCACAAAACACTTCAAAAAATCACTACAAGCATAATATATAAATTCAACTATCATTCATATTGTGAATGAATACGGAGTGACAGCGTGGATTATAATAATTTACCAGCTAAACGACTGATTGATCCTGGTGGACAAGACAAGCCGCAAGTTTTTCGGACTTTACGCAATATTGACCTCAATTTATTAACGATCTTTGAGGCAGTATATGTCCATAAGGGTATCGTTAATGCTGCGAAAATTCTTAATCTCACCCCTTCGGCAATTAGTCAGTCCATTCAAAAATTGCGAGCCATTTTTCCTGATCCCCTTTTTATTCGTAAGGGCCAGGGAGTCACACCTACTGCGTATGCCACTCACCTGCATGAGTACATTAGCCAGGGGCTAGAGTCGATTCTCGGTGCGCTGGATCTGACCGGAAGTTATGACAAGCAACGGACCATTACCATTGGCACCTCCCCTTCAGTAGGCGCGCTGGTCTTACCCACGATTTATCAGGCAGTCAAACGTGAAGCGCCGCAGTTATTGCTGCGGAATATCCAGGTTAATGACACCGAGACTCAGCTTGCTCAGTTCCAGACAGACCTGATCATCGACAGCAACTCTTTCGGCTCGCGCGCCCTGGCGCACAGCGTCCTTTATGCCGATGGACTGCTGCTGGTGTGCCGCAAAAATCATCCTGCACTGAGCCAGACCGCAACAATGGAAAATTTGCGCGACTATGAATACGCCTTATTCATGAACGAGGGGCACAATCTAAATCATCTTCGACAGCGTATTAACGATCTCTTCCCCGATCGCAAAGTTAACTTTAGCAGTTACAATATGTTCACGATTGCCGCACTGATTGGCAGCAGTGACTTGATCACAATTATGCCTGCGCGACTGTACAATCTGCTGCGTCACTGTTGGCCGCTTGAGCAAATACCTTTCGCTCCCCTAAATGCGGAATCCATCGAGATCTCACTGCATTACAACAAACTCAGCCTTCGCGATCCGGTGCTGGAAAATGTTATCAACATTGTCCGCCAGGCATTTTGAGGATCAGCCCAACACGCGTGCTGCCCCCAACAGGGGCAAAGGGCACAAAACAACAACTATTTTACAATTTGGCGACCTCACAGGCTGCTTTATCGTCCGTATCAATGATATACTGCCTGTCGTTCGTTCAAAAATAGTTGATAAATACAACATTCCCTTGAATTGAAACGCTTTCCCTCGATTTCGCAACTGGAACACGCACGCTATGAGTAAACCCATTGTGATGGAACGCGGTGTTAAGTACCGCGACGCCGATAAAATGGCCCTTATCCCGGTTAAAAACGTGGTTACGGAGCGCGAAGCGCTGTTAAGAAAACCGGAATGGATGAAAATCAAACTTCCGGCTGACTCGTCACGCATTCAGGGTATCAAAGCGGCGATGCGTAAGAACGGCCTTCACTCTGTCTGTGAAGAAGCCTCTTGCCCTAACCTTGCGGAATGTTTCAACCACGGTACCGCCACCTTTATGATTCTGGGGGCCATTTGCACCCGTCGCTGCCCGTTCTGCGATGTCGCTCATGGTCGTCCAGTCGCACCCGACGCCAACGAACCGCTTAAGCTGGCTCAGACCATTGCTGACATGGCGCTTCGCTACGTGGTGATTACCTCCGTTGACCGTGACGATCTCCGCGATGGTGGCGCACAGCACTTTGCAGATTGTATCAGTGCCATCCGCGAGAAGAGCCCAAACATCAAGATTGAAACCCTGGTCCCTGATTTCCGTGGTCGTATGGATCGCGCGCTGGAGATCCTCACCGCGACGCCTCCAGATGTGTTTAACCACAACCTGGAAAACGTTCCACGTGTTTATCGTCAAGTACGACCGGGCGCAGACTACAACTGGTCTCTGAAGCTTCTGGAGCGCTTTAAAGAAGCACATCCGCATATCCCGACCAAATCTGGTCTGATGGTGGGTCTGGGCGAAACCAATGCCGAAATTATTGAAGTGATGCGCGATCTGCGTCGCCATGGCGTAACCATGCTGACCCTAGGTCAGTATCTGCAGCCAAGCCGCCACCACTTGCCGGTACAGCGTTATGTTAGCCCGGATGAGTTTGATGAAATGAAAGCCGAAGCGATGGCGATGGGCTTTACCCATGCAGCCTGCGGCCCGTTTGTTCGCTCATCTTACCATGCTGATATGCAGGCGAAAGGCGAAGAAGTGAAGTAACACGTTATTACACTTTACCCATAAAAAAACCGGCTTATAAGCCGGTTTTTTTCTTTCCGAACACCTGGAAAGATATTGCCATTACTCTTTATGCGAGAGCTTTTCAGCCGTAACGTCGCCCTCTGCGGTTTTCTTCGCATTAGCATCGTCATCGTTCATGGCTTTTTTGAAGCCTTTAATGGCCGTACCCAGGTCTCCGCCCAGCGTACGTAACTTCTTGGTACCAAACAGCAGAACAACCAGCGCCGCGACCACCAGCAGTTTGGTAATACTAATTTCACCCATAGATACCTTCTTTCACTGAAAACAGGCTGCATACAGCGCCAAAAAACCTGATCTTATTAACGGACATTCGACGCGCGGACACAATAGCAATCTGTAACAAGGTGAATCAAGCACTGATGAAAAAAACGTCATAATAATTGCGGTGGCGCAAACCGTCTGTTGCGTAGCACCGGTAATTGTCGACGCGCAAGCGCGATTCGCTCGCGATCAATCTCCGCCATCAGGAGCGCGGGCGACTCACCTGCCGCCGCGATAGTCACCCCGAGCGGATCGACAACACGGCTTTGCCCGATATTTTTATTTCCGCACTCTCCTGACGCCACCACATAGCATGTGGTATCCAGCGCCCGTGCGGTGAGCAATGTTGCCCAATGATGCTCTTTAAGCGGGCCTTTCACCCATGCCGCGGGCAGAACCAGCGCGTCGGCCCCTGCTATGGCAAGACTCAGCGCCATCTCTGGGAAACGTAAATCGTAGCAGGTCATCAATCCAAACCGGATGCCGTCGATCTCAATCAGCGGCGGAATTTGATTCCCGGGGTCAACCAGCCGGGATTCCTGAACGTTGAACGCATCGTAGAGATGGAGTTTTGCATAGTGCGCAATGATTTTCCCTTCACGCAAAACGACAAGCGTGTTTTCGGCTCTGCCCTGAATCGTCGGGACGTGGACCGTTAATATCGTGGAGAGTCTGTTACTTTTGCTCTCTTCCAGTAAAAGCGTTAAAAAGCTGCCGTCGAGCGGCTGCGCAGACTTAACGGAAAGGTCAGGATCGTTATCATCCCGTGCCAAAAGCGCTTCCGGCAGCACCAGCAATGCAGCGCCCTGTCTCGCCGATTGCGCCATCAATTCGACACAGAGACGCGCATTTTCATGCCAGTCAGCCGTTACAGTGAACTGCCCAACAGCAACAATCATATTTATCTCCAACGTTATTCAGCGCTACACTTGGCCCTTACTACATCAAATAGCAGGATTTGAGCGTGTTACAACTCCTTTTAGCGGTTTTTATTGGTGGTGGCACAGGTAGCGTTGCGCGATGGTTTCTCAGCATGCGCTTTAACCCTATGCACCAGGCCATTCCATTAGGAACGCTTACCGCGAACCTGATAGGCGCCTTTATCATTGGGATGGGGCTGGCCTGGTTTAACCGAATGACTCACATCGACCCGATGTGGAAACTGCTGGTTACCACCGGATTCTGCGGAGGGCTGACGACCTTTTCAACATTCTCTGCTGAAGTGGTTTTTCTGTTGCAGGATGGGCGGATAAACTGGGCGCTGGCTAACATTGCCGTCAATATGCTGGGATCGTTCGCAATGACCGCGCTCGCATTTTGGTTATTTTCTGCCGTAAGCGCGCAGTAAACACCCTGGCGTTAATGTTGGCTTAATTTTTCTCTGTCACTCTTGTCACCATACTGATTGAGGGTGATGGCATGAAAGAGAATTTAACGAGCGCGGGAATGGTATTACTGAGCGTAGTGATCGTCGCCACTTTTCTACGATTATATTTATTTAGCTGATTACATGCCAAAAAAAACCCGCTCATTGAGCGGGTTTTGAAGTTCTTGCTGACCTGTCTGAATTACAGAGCAGTTACGTTAGCAGCAGAAGGACCTTTGGCACCGTTAGTGATTTCGAACTCAACGCGCTGGCCTTCAGCCAGGGTTTTGAAACCATTAGTCTGGATTGCAGAGAAGTGAACGAACACATCTTTGCTGCCATCTTCCGGAGTAATGAAACCGAATCCTTTGGATTCATTAAACCACTTAACGTTACCTTTAATCTTAGACATCAAAATTACCTTTGCATGAAAAATGGACACAAATGCTGTGTCGGGTATCAGTACAACAATTGTGACGCGTTTTGTCCAGAGGTTCTTTGCTAAAAAGTGACAAAAGTCGCGTTAATTTTATCGACTGGCGATTTGTCCTTAATCCCCTCAAAACTGGTCTGTTTTTACACCAAATTGTGGACAATTTTCAGTTAAAACTGGAAGCGCATCCAGGCGAAGTACACATTTCCGTTGTTATACGTTCCAGGAATGTAGGTCATCTGGAAGGTCGCCGGGCCGTAGCCGATTGACGCCAGCGGTAACAGCACCGGGATGGGGATGTATTTCCAGTTATCACGCGCCGTAAAGCCTGCCGTGTACCCCAAGCCCAAATGGAAATTATCATCTGCCAGCGGACGCCAGGTTTTCTCCCAGCCATAGCCGCCGATAGGTTCCCATTTGTTATAGGAATCTTTAAACGCCATCAGATACAAACCGTGCCAGTTGCCTTTGTCGTCCCAGCGTGACTGACCAAAACCCGCACCCCATGGGCGCTCGTTGTAACGGTCCGTTTTCTCTTTGTCGTACGCAAAACGGGCATGCCACGTTATAGCCGGCACATACAGACCGTAATGCTCTGGCTCATTCCTTGTCTGCGTTACGTTGTCGATGAAGGTCGAGAACCCCCCTTTATGCGATGTAGTCTCATCCGCGACTGCCGAAGTCAAAAGCGTAAGCTGTGCAAAAATAAACAACACAAACACATAAATATTATTTTTTACCGTCACAATACATTTACCATTTTTAGTATTCGGCAGAATTTTAACAAACTTTAATTGAATGAAACCATAACGACATTGGAGAAAATCCGAATTATTAAGTTACAAAATGGGAATAGTCCTACAGAACGCAACGATGCGCCTTGAAATAAGCAAGGCGCATACATTACCTAACGTTTATGCAACAATTTATACAGTGCGGGAATAACTAACATCGACAATAATGGCGCAGTGACCATCCCCCCTATCATCGGCGCAGCGATGCGCTGCATGACCTCGGAACCGCTGCCTCCGCCCCACATAATCGGCAGTAACCCCGCCATAATCGTCGCAACGGTCATCACCTTGGGACGAACGCGAAGGACTGCGCCTTCATGGATCGCGCGCATTAACATGCTGTTTCCACCATCAGGTTCTTGCTGACGATATTTATCAAGCGCCTGATTGAGATATAGCACCATAATAACGCCAAACTCGGCAGCAACACCGGCAAGGGCTATAAAGCCAACGGCACCCGCAACGGAAAGATTATATCCCAGCAGCCAAAGCAACCACACGCCGCCGATAAGCGCAAAGGGTAATGTCCCCATTATTAATAAGACATCCGAAATGCGTTTAAAGGTCAGCCACAAAAGAATAAAGATAATCATTAAGGTTATTGGGAGCACTAATTTGAGTTTCTCTGTGGCACGCTCCAGATATTCAAATTGCCCGGACCACGATAGCGAGACGCCCTGCGGCAGCGTGACGTTCTCCGCGACCCGCTGCTGCATTTCGATCACCGCTGACTTTAAGTCGCGTCCACGCAGATCCACATAAATCCAGTTTGAGAGCCGCGCATTTTCACTTTTCAGCATCGGCGGACCTTGAGTGACGACGATATCCGCCAGTTCACCCAGTGCAATCTGGCTCCCATTCGCGGTGATAACAGGTAACATCTGGAGCTTATCGACGCTATCGCGAACGTCGCGGGGATAGCGCACATTGATGGGGTAACGCTCTCGCCCCTGAAGGACTTCACCGATATTGTCACCGCCAATCAAAGTGGAGACTATCCCCTGAAGTTCATCAACCGACACGCCATACCGTGCGGCTTTTTGCCTGTCGATACGGATATCCACGTAGCGCCCACCCGCCAGCCGTTCCGCCAGCGCGGACGTCACGCCTGGCACCTGTTTCACAATCTGTTCAATCTGTGCAGCAACGCGTTCAATATCGGCAATATTGCTGCCGTTCACCTTAATCCCCACCGGACTTTTAATGCCCGTCGCCAGCATATCGAGGCGATTGCGAATCGGCGGTACCCACACGTTTGCGATCCCCGGTATTGAGACGACTTTGTCGAGTTCTTCGACCAATTTTGCGGGCGTCATTCCCGGCCGCCACCGGTCGCGCGGGACAAAGTGGATCGTTGTTTCCAGCATAGTGAGCGGCGCAGGATCGGTCGCTGAGTCCGCCCGTCCAGCTTTACCAAACACGCTCGCCACTTCCGGCACGCTTTTAATTAACCGATCCGTTTGTTGCAGCAAACGACTGGCTTCGCGCGCCGAGATTCCCGGCAGCGTGGACGGCATATACAGCAGATCGCCCTCGTCCAGCGGGGGCATAAATTCACTGCCAAGACGACTCAGCGGCCACAGCGTCACCAGTAAAAGCAGCAATGCCAGCGTCAGCGTGGTTTTTGGAAACGCCAAAACTTTATCCAGCAGCGGTTCATAAAGCCGAATCAAAAAACGGTTAATCGGGTTGGCTTTTTCATCAGGGATTTTACCCCGGATAAAATAGCCCATCAGCACCGGAATGAGCGTAATGCCAAGCCCCGCGGCCATCGCCATCGCCCACGTTTTAGTAAAGGCCAGCGGTGAAAACATCCGCCCTTCCTGCGCTTCAAGGGAAAATACCGGAATAAACGACAGCGTAATAATCAGCAGACTGCAAAACAGCGCAGGTCCCACTTCTACCGCCGCGCGCTCTGCCAGATGCCAATAGTCTGCCGATGTCGGTTCTTCATCAGGGTGAGTATGACGCCACTGCTCCAGCACTTTGTGCATGTTTTCGATCATCACGATCGCGGCATCCACCATCGCCCCGATGGCAATGGCAATCCCGCCCAGCGACATAATATTGGCGTTGATGCCCTGATAGTGCATTACGACAAACGCGCCCAAAATCCCTAATGGCAAGGAAACGATCGCCACCAGCGCCGAACGGAAGTGAAAGAGGAACAGCGCACACACCAAAACGACGACAGCAAACTCCTCCAGCAACTTATGGGTGAGCGTTTTGACCGACTCCTCAATCAGCTTCGATCGGTCGTAGACCGGCACAATCTCCACCCCTTCTGGCAGCGTTTTTTGCAGCGCACTGAGCTTTTCCTTCACGGCGTGAAGCGTTTCAAGCGCGTTCTGCCCGTAACGCATCACCACCACGCCGCCCACAACTTCGCCTTCACCGTTAAGCTCCGCCACACCCCGACGGATTTCCGGCCCCATGCCGACCGTCGCCACGTCTTTTAACAAGACAGGGATCCCGTCGCGCGTGGCGATCACCACGTTCCTGAAATCATCCAGCGTGCGCAGATAACCGGTGGTACGCACCATATATTCCGCTTCGCCCTTCTCCAGCAACGCGCCGCCGCTCTCCTTGTTTGCCGCCTGTACCGCGCTCACGATCTGCCCGTGCGTAATATTCAGCGCGCGCATTTTCTCGGGAGCGACCACAATCTGATACTGGCGCACCATTCCGCCGATGCTGGCAATTTCAGAGACATTCGGCACCGTCTTCAGCTCAAACTTGAGCGTCCAGTCCTGAAGTGCGCGTAAATCGGCAAGGCTGTGTTTGCCCGTGCGATCGACGAGCGCGTACTCATAGATCCAGCCCACGCCCGTCGCATCCGGTCCCAGAGAGGCTTTCACCCCCGCCGGTAATTGCGACTGCACCTGGCTTAAATACTCCAGCACCCGTGAGCGCGCCCAGTAGAGATCCGTGCCATCTTCAAACAGCACATACACGTAAGCATCGCCAAACATCGAAAAACCGCGCACGGTTTTGGCGCCGGGCACTGACAGCATCGACGTGGTCAGCGGCCAGGTCACCTGATCCTCAATCACCTGCGGTGCTTTGCCCGGATAACTGGCTTTGACGATAACCTGCACATCCGACAGGTCGGGTAATGCATCCAGCGGTGCGCGTTGCACCGCCCACCAGCCCCAGCCCGCCATCACACAGGCCGCCAGAATCACCAGCAGACGGTTACGTAACGAAGCGCGAATGACGGCGGCGATCATTTCGTCACCTCCGGCAGGGCGCTACGCAGACTGGCTTCCGAGTCGATCAGGAATTGCCCTGACGTTACCACGGTGTCACCCGCCTGCACCCCAGAGACAATCTCCGTCCAGCCATCGGCGCTCACGCCCGTTGTGACGTTCACCGGATGGAAAAAGCCCTCGCCGGTTGCCAGCAGTACACGCTGCGATTCCCCGCTATTAATCACCGACTCCTCCGGTACTGCCAGCACCGATGCCCCCGGTTTTTGCTCTGCGCGAACGACGTTCAGGAACATCCCCGGCTTGAGCGTGTGTTGCGGATTGTCCATCACAATTCGAGCCTTGAGGGTACGCGTGGCAGTATCCATCTGCGGCAACAACTCGCTGACGGTGCCGTGAAAGCGCTGGCCCGGAAAGCTTTCCGACGTCGCAATCATTTCGCTGCCCACCGTGAGCGCTTGCGCCTGCGTTTGCGGGTAATCGACCACCAGCCAGACGCTGTCCAACGACGCCATATCAAACACCGGTGCAGTAGCCGCCACCTGCGCGCCCTCCCGGACGTTCAGCTTTGCCACGTACCCTGCTTGCTCCGATCTCAGGGTTAATCGGGTTTGCGGTTTTCCACTGCGCTCCAGCGCGCGGATCGTCTCTACCGGCATAAACTGGAGCGCCAGCCTCTCCCGCGCGGCGCGGGTTAACATCGCATCGCCAAGCTGACGGACGGCAAGATACTCCTGCTGCGCGGTCGTCCACTGCGGAACCCAGATCTCTGCCAGCGCGTCACCGGCCTTGACCTGCTGTTGCTCGGCACGCACGTACAGTTTTGCAATCACGCCAGCGGTAGGCGCAGGGAGCGTCGTGAGCGTTCTCTCATTGAGAGACACGGTCGCAAATGCCGTAAAAGGCTGCGTAAGCTGACGCATCTGCACTTTGGCGGTTTTCATCCCGAGGTTTTGCTGCTGTTGAGCGCTCACTCCCACGCCCGTCGCCGCTTTCTCTTCGTCGGCATAACGCGCCACCAACTCCATGTCCATAAACGGGGATTTACCCGGCTTATCAAAACGCTGGCCGGGCATCATCGGGTCGTACCAATAGAGCACGTTGCGCTCCGCCTTTTTCACAATTTCAGGTGCGGTATGCGACTGGCGCTGCCCAAAAAAATATCCCCCGCCAGCAGCAAGCAGTACGGCGAGCGCTACACCGGTTAACGTTGTTGTTTTCATTGTGTGATTTCCTGTGGGATCAGCCATTGAATCGCTGCCCAGGTTCGCGCCATTTCACGCTCGGCCTGATTTACGGCCAGTTCGGTATCCAGCACGCTGCGACGCGCCTCGAGCAACGCGGACAGCGCCGACTGTCCGGAGCGGTACTGAGCGGCGAGCACGTTCAGCCGCGCGGACTGCAACGGTAAAATGTCATCGCGCTGGCGTAACCACAGCGTTTGCGCAGCCTGATACTGCGCCACCAGCGACTGCACCTGGGCCAGATGTTCACGTTGAATCAACGTCAGCTGATCCACCGCCTGCATCGAGCGCGACACGTCAGCGGCATAATCTTTATCCTGTCGACGCGACTGAAACAGCGGCAGATCGACGGTAAACATGACCCCAGCCATATCGTCGTACCCTTCGGCGCGATGGGAATAGAACACTTCCACATCCACGTCGGGAATAGCTGCAACAGCCGACTGTGCCGAGCGGGCTTTCGCCGTTTCTGACTCGCGCAGCGCGGCCTCAACTTCGGGATGCCGGACAATCGCGTCGGCCAGCGTTTTTTCATCCGCCGGTAACCGCTGATAGCGCGGCAACGGGCCTTGCACCTCGGTTATCGCCTGGCCGGTCAACTGAAACAGACGGCTTTGCGCCAACTGCACATCCCGGTTCGCCAGCGTCACGCTGTCGCGCATCGCGCTCAGCGTCATCTGGAGCGACAACACGCTGTCGGGCGTGGCGCTGCCTGCTGCTACGCTCGCCTTCTGCACGCCCTGCTGGCGCTCAGTTTCGCTTACGCGTTTGTGAGCCGTTGTCAGCGCCTGCTGAGCAAGCGCTAAATCGAGCCACGCCTGCGCGGTATCTCGCTGAAGCGCGGCGCGAACGGTCGCAGACTTCGCCACCACGCTACGGGCCTCAGCCTGGAGTGTCTGCGATTTACGCTCGCGCTTTTCGGCACTCACATAACTCTGCATGATGCCAATACGCTGCATGGTCATGCCTTCGCGGGTAAATCGCTGGTCGTTACTGCCCTGAACCGGCACGTTTTCGATGCCGAATTTCAGTTTGGGATCGGGAAGTTGAGTTGCGGATTCCGCCATCGCATCCAGCGCCTGCGCTTCGTTACGACTGGCGGAAAGTTCGGCAGAATAGCGTTGGGCCACGGTAAGGGTTTGCGCCAGCGTCCATGGCTCCGCCTGAGCGGCGGAGCTTAACAAGCCGAGCAACACCCCACCGAGCCAGATGCTCAGTGTTGTTTTTTTCATGGTGTCCTCGCTTAGTGCAGCGGCGTCAGAGAGCGAATCTGAAAGCCATCGCCCGCCCGTTCAAGCGTGAACGTGACGCGATCGCCGGGCTTAACCGAGGTCGTCTCAGCGGTATTCGCAAGGGTGAAAGGCATGGTCATCGCGGGCCAGTTCAGTTCGGGAATGGCCTGATGCTCAAGAATGATTTTGGGTGGTGAGATTTCCAGAACGCGTCCCTCCCCCTGCCAGCGCTGTGCGGTAGCAGACGGTTCGGTGGCCTGAACGGAAAAAGAAGAAAGGGAAAACAACACGCCTATTAGCGCGAAAACACGTAAAGCTCGCATGATAAAACTCCTGTTAAACGTAAATTAAAAAATCAATTCAACGAATGAACAGGTTTCTACTCCCGGAACCGGCAAAAACGTATCGTTGCCGGTGGCCCCACGGCGGGCGGGGTGAGTGACCATGCAGAATGCGCGATTTCGCTGCATTGCGGCGTGTTAAGGGTGAGCGTCATGACGGCGGGTAAGGCCACCAGATGCGGTTGCGCTGGATCTTTTTGCACCTGATCGGGCACGCAATGTTTTTCACACAGCGGGGATGCACTGACGACATCGTGGGAAAGCGGTTTTGCCTTCATGTCCATATGCTGGAGAGCGGCGGTCTCACCGCGCGGATCCAGCGAACAATCATGAGAAGCAATCGCCACCTGACTCTGGATCACCAGCCAGCCAAAGGCTAACAAAAACATCAAAAGATGCTTTTTAAGGAAGCGCAGGCGATAGGTCCAGCTGGCGTGCATATTCGCGTCGTCGGGTCATAAAGGGAATGCGAGTATAAGAACAGCTTTCGCAGAAATTAAAGTTATTTTAATCAGTTTTACGTTCTTAATCCGTTGCGGGGTAAAAGCACCGAATAACCTCAACAAAACGTTATCATTCCGATGACATCCGTTAATGATTGATTCGGTCAATACTGTGATGACATAAATGGCACACTAATGGCAAAATATCGTTGATTACTCCTTTAGTAGTCGTTTTATTGATTTTAGTCATCAATGACTGACCATTAATTCGGCACATTCTCACCCTTCATTTTTTTGATTTTCCGTGCTCTCTGGGGAGCGCATTAACAGGGGAAACCATGCTTACCTTTATCGAACTCCTCATGGGAGTGGTCGTCATTGTTGGCGTCGCCCGCTACATCATAAAAGGCTATTCCGCTACCGGAGTATTATTCGTCGGTGGTTTGGTACTGCTGATTGTTAGCGCGCTAATGGGCCATAAAGTATTACCCGCCTCCGCCGAGAGCACCGGTTATTCCGCTACGGATATTGTGGAGTATATTAAAATCCTGCTGATGAGTCGCGGTGGCGATCTCGGCATGATGATTATGATGCTGTGTGGTTTTGCGGCGTATATGACACATATTGGCGCCAACGATATGGTGGTGAAGCTGGCCTCCAAACCGCTGCAATATATTAATTCCCCGTACATCCTGATGATTGCCGCCTATTTCGTTGCCTGCCTGATGTCTCTGGCGGTGTCGTCTGCGACCGGTCTGGGCGTATTACTGATGGCTACCCTGTTCCCGGTGATGGTGAACGTCGGGATCAGCCGGGGTGCCGCTGCGGCCATTTGTGCCTCTCCCGCGGCCATTATTCTCTCTCCGACCTCAGGCGACGTAGTCCTGGCCGCCAAAGCCGCAGAAATGCCGCTGATTGATTTCGCCTTTAAAACCACGCTGCCGATTTCTATTGCCGCGATTATCGGCATGGCGGTTGCTCACTATTTCTGGCAGAAGTATCTCGATAAAAAAGAAAACATCAGCCACGAGATGTTGGACGTCAGCGAAATCACCACCACCGCCCCGTCGTTTTACGCCATTCTGCCGTTCACCCCTATCGTGGGCGTACTGATTTTTGACGGCAAGTGGGGCCCGCAGCTGCACATCATTACCATTCTGGTGATCTGTATGTTGCTGGCAGCGGTGCTGGAATTTGTGCGCGGCTTTAACACGCAAAAGGTCTTTTCCGGTCTGGAAGTGGCGTATCGCGGTATGGCGGATGCCTTCGCCAGCGTGGTGATGCTGCTGGTTGCAGCGGGCGTATTTGCCCAGGGTCTGAGCACCATCGGCTTTATTCAAAGCCTGATCTCTATCGCCACCTCGTTTGGTTCCGCAAGCATCATTTTGATGCTGGTGCTGGTGATCCTCACCATGCTGGCGGCGATGACCACCGGGTCCGGTAACGCCCCGTTCTATGCGTTCGTCGAGATGATTCCAAAACTGGCGCACTCTTCCGGCATTAACCCGGCGTACCTTTCTATTCCGATGCTGCAGGCGTCTAACCTGGGCCGTACTATTTCACCGGTTTCAGGGGTGGTTGTGGCAGTCGCGGGGATGGCGAAAATCTCTCCGTTCGAAGTGGTGAAACGCACCTCCGTTCCTGTTCTGGTGGGGCTGGTGATTGTGATTATCGCGACCGAAATTCTGGTTCCCGCCACGATCGCAGGCTAAGCATCACACTTCTCAAAAGCGCCTGCGGGCGCTTTTTGTGCTTTAATAAGTTCCTGGAATTAATTTGCGTTAAATCATCAGGAATTCACATGTTCAGGAAGGATATCGTCAGTCGATTCAGCGTGGCGGCTCTCGCGCTGTGTGCTTTCGCGGCAGAATCAGCCCCACTTCAGGCCACCCAGTACGCCGATTTCGATCGCTACGTTCTTGCCCTGTCGTGGCAAACAGGATTTTGCCAGAGCATGCACGAGCGCGATCGCAACGAGCCTGATGAGTGCCGTCTGCAAAAAGAGAGCAAAACCAAAACCGATTTCCTGACGGTTCACGGCCTCTGGCCGAGCCTGCCAAAATCCATCTCTGCGCGCGGCGTAGACGACCGCCGCTGGATGCGCTTTGGCTGCGCTACGCGTCCCCTTCCCAACATGCCCGAGGCCAAAGGCAGCCACAAATGTGCGGCAGCAGAAACCGGCCTGTCGCTGGAATCTGCCGCCAAACTGAGTGGTGTGATGCCCGGCGCGGGCGGTAACTCATGTCTGGAACGCTATGAATATGCCAAGCATGGCGTGTGCTTTGGTTTTGACCCGGATGCCTATTTTGGCACCATGGTGCGTATGAATCAGGAAGTGAAAGCGAGTGAACTGGGCAAACTGCTGGCAGATAACTACGGTAAAACGGTCAGCCGTAAAACCGTTGATCGCGCTATCGCGAAAAGCTGGGACGACGCGTCAGTCAAAGCCGTTAAGTTGACCTGTAGCGGTAACCCCGCTTATCTGACCGAGATTCAACTCTCCCTCAACGCTGCAACCATTAACGCTCCGCTGTCTGCGGCGTCGTTTGCCGCGCAGCCGCATCCCGGCAACTGCGGAAAACAGTTCGTCATCGATAAAGTCGGCTACTAAACATTCACCCGGCGCAGGCTGTGCCGGGTAAAAAGATTAGCCTCTGCGACGTGCATCGGGGCGCACCAGATCAAACCGCTGCGCTTCGCTTATCGAATAGTAGGCCGTCGGGCCACCCGCACGCAGAATCGGATTCGCTTTGGCGGTCTGATAAATCCCGTCTTCCAGCAGCGTTTCGCGGATATGAATCCCGACGACTTCGCCCAGTACCAGCCAGGTTTCAATCGGCGTACCGTCTGCTCCAGTGAGCTGAATGCACTGCGACAGACGACATTCAAAGTTCACCGGGCTTTCCGCCACGCGCGGCGCGTTCACCAGCTGGCTGGCGACGGGCGTTAAGCCGGAGAAGGAAAATTCGTCTTCCTCATGCGGGAGCGTGGCGGACGTTTCATTCATCGCCTGCGCCAGTTCGACCGTTGCCAGATTCCAGACGAATTCGCCGGTCTGGACAATGTTTTGCACGCTGTCTTTCCAGCCATTACTGGAGAAACCAATGATCGGCGGGTGATAATTGAAGCAATTAAAAAAACTGTAGGGGGCAAGATTCAGTCGCCCTTCGCTGTCCTGGCTTGAAATCCAGCCGATAGGACGGGGGCCAACAATGGCATTTAAGGGATCGTGTGGCAGGCCGTGTCCCTGGGATGGCTGATAGAAATACATGGCACTCTCTGCGTGAAATTTAACAGGCACGAATTACGCTTCGCTCATTCCCCTAATTCAGGACGATCAGCGTAGCGCAATCCGTTAAAAATTATGACTGAATAAATTTCAGTAAGTCTTCATTGATCTGATGTTTATGCGTGGTGCAAATCCCGTGCGAACCGCCCTCGTACACCTTGAGCTGGGAATCCGGCAGGATCTCTGCCGCCACTTTCCCGCAGGTTTCAAACGGCACGATTTGATCGTCATCGCCGTGGATCACAAGCGTTGGGATGGTCATCTTTTTCAGATCTTCCCGCAGGTCGGTTTCCGAAAATGCCTTGATGCAGTCATATAGCCCTTTAATCGATCCCTGAAGCCCTTGCTCAACAAAGCTTTCCCGGACCGCTTTAGACTCTTTCGCGCCCGTGCGGTTATAGCCATAAAAGGCCGCAGTCAGTTCATAAAAGAACGCTGCGCGATCGTTGATCACGCCTTCCCGAATACCATCAAACACCTCTTTCGGCACCCCATTTGGGTTGAAATCGGTTTTGATCATAATCGGCGTCACTGCGCTAATCAGCACGGCTTTTGCGACCCGTTCAGTTCCATGCCGACCAATATAGCGCGCCACTTCTCCGCCACCGGTGGAGTGACCGACATGCACCGCATCGTTAAGATTCAGATGCGCGGTCAGTTCTGCCAGATCGTCAGCGTACTGATCCATATCGTTCCCATCCCAGGTCTGGGCAGAACGCCCGTGCCCACGCCGATCGTGTGCGATCACGCGAAATCCTTTCGACCCCAGATACAACATTTGATCTTCAAAGGCATCCGCCGTTAACGGCCAGCCATGACTAAATACAATGGGCTGCCCGCTGCCCCAGTCTTTGAAATGCAAATAACTGCCGTCTTTCAAGGTAAGTTTGTCGTAATCGCTCATGAGATCTCCTGAATGGAACACCGTGTGCAGATCGTCGCCCGTAAAAGGGCGCTTAAAAAGCATACTGCAAATCTGAGAACGATCACGTTTTTCGCCAAAAATTCATCTGCGCGATGAATGTGACATTCATCACTTCAAACTTCGGTGTTCAGCCAGTATCATCAGGAGAGATAAAACCCTCGCTGCCATACGGCGAGGGTTTTCTTTTGGATTGGTTTCTGCGCGACACGCAGCACTAAAGACATGGAGTAATAAATGTCCAGACCCACCCTCATTATCAATGAACTTGATGCAGAACGTATCGACCGTCTGCTGGAGAAACCCGCGTTCGCGTCGCTGCCGATTGCCGATGCGCTGAACGACGAACTGGACCGCGCGCAAATGTGTACGGCAGAGTCGATGCCGCATGACGTCGTCACCATGAATAGCCAGGTGAGATTCCGCGATCTCACGTCCGGCGAAGAGCACACCCGCACGCTGGTGTATCCTGCGCAGATGACCGACAGCAGCACTCAGCTCTCCGTTCTCGCGCCCGTCGGTGCCGCACTCCTTGGCCTGCGCACGGGTGATACCATCCACTGGGAACTGCCAGGTGGCGCATCGGCACACCTTGAAGTGCTGGAACTGCTCTACCAGCCAGAAGCTGCCGGCGATTACCTGCGTTAATCCCATCTGAATAAGCGTTAACCGCTTTGCCCAGAGGATGCGTCCGCATCCTCTTTCCGAAAATCACCCTTTTTTCCTATGGCGCGCCAAATCCCCTTAATCCAGGCTTAATCCGTTTCAGTGCCGCGGGGACGGTCATGAATGAGATACTGGGCATATCGCTGGTATATTTCATTTTTTTGGCGATTATCGTCACGGCCGTGCTTTATCTTGAACGCTACTGGTAGACCTTGTTCCTCTCATTTCTCCGCAAAGTTAAGTCAATAAACGCCAAAACGTGAAAAACTGCCTGACAGATAGCAGAAACAAATAATATTTTATGTTTGAATGTTTTCAGCGTTTATAAACAAGGAGAAACGGGTATGTATCAGACAATCATTATGCCGGTTGATGTTTTTGAAATGGAACTGAGCGACAAGGCCGTGCGCCACGCCGAATTCCTGGCGCAGCAGGACGGCATCATTCATCTTTTACACGTTTTGCCAGGCTCTGCCAGCCTGAGTCTGCACCGCTTCGCCGCCGACGTGCGCCGCTTTGAGGAGCATCTGCAACGCGAAGCAGAAACCCGCCTGCAAACCATGGTGGGGCATTTCAGCATCGATCCGGCGCGGATTAAAACCCATGTGCGGTTTGGTAGCGTTCGCGACGCGGTGAACGAAATGGCGAACGAACTCAAAGCCGACGTGGTAGTGATCGGTTCGCGCAATCCTTCTATCTCCACCCACCTGCTGGGTTCGAATGCCTCCAGCGTAATCCGCCACACGCATATCCCGGTGTTGGTCGTCAGATAACGCGCATAAAAAACCCCGCTTTCGCGGGGTTTTTATTTTTGCAGGTGTAGCCTTACTTTCTTTTATTATGCTGTTTTGGTGCGAATCAGGTAATCAAACGCGCTGAGAGACGCTTTCGCCCCTTCGCCCGTCGCGATAATAATCTGTTTGTACGGCACGGTCGTACAGTCACCCGCAGCAAAGACGCCTTTCACGCTGGTTTCACATTTGGCATCAATCATGATCTCGCCCATGCGGTTGCGCTCAATCGCGCCTTCCAGCCAGGTGGTGTTTGGCAGCAAACCGATCTGCACGAAAATGCCTGACAGCGCCACGTTGTGCACATCACCGCTGACGCGGTCACGGTATTCCAGACCGGTCACTTTACTGCCGTCGCCTTTCACTTCCGTGGTCTGAGCATTCAGGACGATATCGACGTTTTTCAGGCTGCGGACTTTATCCTGCAATACCTGGTCGGCTTTCATTTCAGGGGCAAATTCCAGCAGCGTGACGTGCTCAACGAGCCCCGCCAGATCAATTGCCGCTTCCACACCGGAGTTACCCCCGCCGATCACCGCCACGCGTTTGCCTTTAAACAGCGGGCCGTCGCAGTGCGGACAGTAGGTCACGCCTTTGGTGCGATACTGATCTTCTCCCGGCACGTTCATATTGCGCCATTTCGCACCCGTCGCGATGATCACGCTTCGCGCTTTTAGCACCGCACCGGAGGCCGTTTCAATCTGGTGTAAGCCGCCTTCTGTCGCAGCCGGGACCAGTTTGCTGGCGCTTTGGCTGTCGATGACATCGACATCGTAATCATCGACGTGCGCTTTCAGTGCGCCCGCCAGCTTTTGGCCTTCGGTTTTTGGCACGGAAATGTAGTTTTCGATATCTACGGTATCCAGAACCTGGCCACCAAAGCGCTCGCCCATCAGGCCGGTACGAATCCCTTTACGTGCCGAGTAGACCGCTGCCGCAGCACCCGCAGGGCCGGAACCGACAATCAGCACGTCGTAAACATCACGCTTGTTGAGTTCTTCCGCCGCGCGCTTTTCAGCACCGGTATCAATTTTGGCCACGATTTCCGTCAGCGTCATACGACCCTGACCAAACTCTTTCCCGTTCACGAACACCGCCGGAACGCCCATCACATTACGATCGGTGATTTCATTCTGGAACACGCCGCCGTCAATCGCAGTGTGCTTAATGCGCGGGTTCAGCACGGCCATCAGGTTCAGAGCCTGCACCACGTCCGGGCAGTTGTGGCATGACAGCGAGTAGTAGGTTTCAAACTCAAAATCACCGTCGATATCGCGAATCTGCTCCAGCAGCGTCTGCGCTTCTTTCGATGGATGACCACCGGTCCACAGCAGCGCCAGCACCAGCGACGTAAATTCATGCCCAAGCGGAGAACCGGCAAAGCGCGGCCCCTGGTCAGAACCTGGATTAGTAATCAGGAATGACGGTTTACGCACCGCCAGGCTGTTGTCTTCTTTAAAGGTCACTTTAGGTGACAGTTCGGCGATTTCCGCCAGCAGTTCCTTGATTTCTGCCGATCTGGCGCTGTCATCCAGCGTGGCAATCAACTCAACAGGTTTGGTCAGTTTCTCAAGATAGGCCTTGAGCTGGGTTTTCATGTTGGTGTCGAGCATCGTTAATCTCCTGCTTTACGCTTCCTCATTTAAGCCGCCTCTTACTGGCGACCGCCCGCCGCGATGCGGCTTAAATGAGATTGCGTAATGAAATTTGATAATCGGGTGCAAGATTTTGCACCCGATAAAGCGTACTTTTTTCAATGGATTTCGCGTCAGAGCAAGACGGCTAGCCTGAGTATCCCGGAAGCTGACACAGGTCAGTGACCGGGGTGACACAGGCGCTGCCAACGTAGCACTGGCGCGATAACCGAAGAAAATGTATTTCCCTAAGTATTTCGTGCCAGAGCAAGGCGGCTAGCCTGAGAATCCCCGGGAGCTGACACAGGTCAGTGACCGGGGTGAACAGGCGCTGCCAACGCAGCACTGGCGCGAAAGACGACGGGAAATTAGATTTTGCCGACCAGGTCCAGAGATGGCGCTAAGGTCGCATCACCCTCTTTCCATTTCGCCGGGCACACTTCGCCTGGGTGAGACGCAACGTACTGTGCCGCTTTGATTTTACGCAGCAGGTCAGACGCATCACGGCCGATACCTTCAGCGGTAACTTCGATGGCCTGGATGATGCCCTGCGGGTCAACAACGAAGGTTGCACGATCTGCCAGACCTTCATCTTCACGCATGTTGTCAAAGTTACGGGTCAGGGCGCCAGTTGGGTCGCCGATCATCGCGTATTTGATTTTGGCGATGGTGTCGGAGCTGCCGTGCCATGCTTTGTGAGTGAAGTGGGTGTCAGTGGAAACGGAATAAACGTCCACGCCCAGTTTCTGCAGTTCGTCGTAATGATCCGCTACGTCGCCCAGTTCGGTCGGGCAAACGAAGGTGAAGTCAGCTGGATAGAAGAAGAACACACTCCAGCGGCCTTCGGTGTCTTTCTCGGTGACTTCGATGAATTCGCCGTTTTTGAACGCCTGGTTTTTGAAAGGTTTAATTTTGGTGTTAATCAAGGACATCTGTACTTCCTCCGTGTTTTCGTTGAGAGCTAAGGTAACGAACTTCATCTGATGGAGCCAATGCGTTTACCGTATCAAATCAATCAGCGATACCTTACAACCCGACCATCACTTGCCTTGACGGTGCTTTTCGGTCTGCAAAACGTAAAAAGGCCGCCTCAACGGGCGGCCCTGTTACCTGAACGTCCCGCAGGTCGATTCAGTGCCAGATAACCTGGCGATGCGTTGCGCTCTACAGGACCTTAGCCGATCCGTTACAGCAACGTGATTACACCACCCGCGCGAGCGTTGGGCAATGCGCAGCAGCGGCATTCGTGCCTATGGCTGCGATAGGAATTGCCTAACTTTTTTGGATAAATCCATTAAGACGATATCCTGTGACAATATTAATCTTCATTAAATAAATTTAATTCAGTAATAAAAAATAAATTAGTCATTAATATAAATTATTATAAAAACAAAACTATCAATCAAAACTCAACGCTCACCCCCTCAAAATAAAAAATCCATTTTCTAAAACCGGCACGATAAAAACTGACAAGCCCCACAGAATTTTTATTTATGTAAAACTTTATCCCTCACCCCAAAGGGAATTGCTTTAGAATTGCACAATGCGCTGCATTAAATATATGCATTCCGATATATACTCAAAATGAGATTCACCATGTCAATATATAAATACCCACTGGATCTGAACGTTCTGGATGCCGCAAAAGAACGCATCGGATGGGCACTGGAAAATTTACCTCACGTTTGCGTCTCTTTTTCCGGAGGCAAAGACTCCACCATCCTGTTGCATTTGACCGCACAAATCGCGCGGAAGCAGAAACGTAAAATTAGCGTCTTATTTATCGACTGGGAGGCGCAATTTTCCTGCACCATTCACCATATCGAAAACATGCGCGCGCTGTACCGCGATGTCATCGACCACTTTTTTTGGGTCGCTCTGCCGCTCACAACCCAAAACTCGCTTTCACAATTCCAGCCCGAATGGCAATGCTGGGAACCCGGTACTGACTGGGTTCGTCAACCGCCTGAAGACGCCATTACTGACCCTGGCTATTTTGATTTTTACCAGCAAGGAATGACTTTCGAAGCGTTCGTCAAAGGATTTTCAGGCTGGTTTGCGCAAAAGCGCCCGGCAACGGTGATGATTGGCATTCGTGCAGATGAATCCTATAACCGTTTTTTGGGCATCGCGAACGCGCGTAAAAAGCGGTTTGCGGATGATAAACCCTGGACCACCGTCGCGCCGGGCGGCCATGCCTGGTATATCTATCCGCTTTATGACTGGAAAACGGCCGACATCTGGACCTGGTTTGCAAAAAGCGGCTGCTGCTATAACCCCTTATACAATCTGATGTATCAGGCAGGCGTGCCGCTGCGCTATATGCGTATTTGCGAACCTTTCGGCCCTGAACAGCGCCAGGGCTTGTGGCTCTATCATGTGCTCGAACCGGAACGCTGGGCAGCCATGTGCGAACGCGTTAGCGGCGTCAGAAGCGGCGGTATTTACGCGGGTCACGACAACCATTTTTACGGCCATCGAAAAATCCTCAAACCTGAACATTTGTGCTGGAAAGAATACGCCATGCTCTTACTCAACAGCATGCCGCACGTCACCGCCGAACATTATCGCAATAAAATCGCCGTCTATTTGCACTGGTATAAAAAGCAAGGCATGAGCGATATTCCTGATACCCAGACGGGTGATATTGGCTCCACTGATATTCCGTCCTGGCGTCGGATTTGTAAGGTACTTCTTAATAATGATTACTGGTGTCGGGCCCTGTCTTTCAGCCCAAATAAACCAAAGCATTACCAACGCTACAGTGAACGGATCAAAAATAAACGCAAGGAGTGGGGGATTTTATGCAACAACGATTAATTCATGACGTGCAAAATTATTTGCAATCACTTTCTGAAGACCAGCGAATTGAGGCAATCAACGCTTTTCGCCAAGCGATTCATGAACTCAGCCCTTTTCGGGAACAACCCGTTGATTGTGTGCTGTGGATTAAACAGGACGCTATTACCGCTAACGATTACAACCCCAATAATGTTGCGCCGCCGGAGAAAAGACTGCTCTGTAAATCACTGGAGCTGGATGGATTCACGCAGCCCATCGTGGTCACCGAAAACGATCCGCATCATTACGAAATCGTGGATGGATTTCATCGACATGAAATTGGCACTCACCGTGCGGCTTTGAAGCGCCAGCTGAAAGGCTATTTACCGGTGACCTGCCTGCGCAAAGAGAGAAAGGACAAAATTGACCGGATGGCCGCGACCATTCGCCATAACCGCGCGCGGGGACGCCACCAAATAAATGCCATGTCCGAGATTGTACGTGAGCTGGTATTACTCGGTTGGGACGAAACCAAAATCGGGACGGAGTTGGGCATGGACAGCGATGAAGTGTTGCGTCTGAAGCAAATCAACGGCCTGCTGGAGCTGTTTGCAGACCGTCGTTTCTCAGAAGCCTGGACCGTCAAATAGTCAGAGCGTATTCAGACGCTCTGCCGCGGCTAACAGCGTCGATTCCTGCTTCGCAAAACAGAGACGAATCAGTTTATGTGGGAACGGATCGGCGCAAAACACCGATAACGGAATGGCGGCCACGCCCGCCTCTTTGGTGAGCCACTGACAAAAACTCACGTCGTCCAGATCGGAAATGGCGCTGTAATCTGCCAGCAAAAAGTAGGTCCCCTCGCAGGGCAAAATCTCCAGACGACTCGCGCCTAACGCGTTCACAAACAGATCGCGACGGGCGCGATAAAATTCCGGTAACTCACGATAATGTTCCGGCTCGGCACGGAGCATATCCGCCAGCGCCAGCTGTGCCGGGGTATTCACCGCAAACGTCAGATACTGATGCACTTTGCGCAGTTCCGCGCTAATAGCGGCGGGAGCAACGCAATACCCCACTTTCCAGCCGGTCATGTGATAGGTTTTGCCAAAAGACGAAACGGCAATCGCGCGCTCGCGCAGCTGCGGATGCGCCAAAACGCTGGCGTGTCCCTCTTCGGCAAAACAGATATGTTCGTAAACTTCATCGCTCAGGACATAAATTTCGCGTTCAGCAATCGCCTCCCACAGCGCAGCAAAATCCGCTTTTCGCCAGACCGTTGCCGACGGATTGTGCGGCGTATTCAGGATCACCAGACGGGTTTTGTCGCTGAGTAACGCCGCAAACGCCTGCCAGTCCGGGCGAAAATGTGGAGGCTGGAGCGCAATGCGTTTTACCACACCGCCCGATAATTCAATCGCTGGCGCATAGCTGTCGTAGCTCGGGTCAAAGCAAATCACCTCATCGCCCGCACGCACCAGCGCCGTAATCGCCGCGTATAACGCTTCCGTCGCTCCCGCCGTAACGGTCACGTCGCTGTTGGCATCCGGTTTGTAGCCGTACAGTTCCAGCGTTTTATCGGCAATGGCTTCACGCAGCGGCTGCGCGCCCGTCATGGGTGCATACTGGTTAGCGCCCTGTGCAACGTGATACGCCAGCCGTTGCTGCAAATAGGTTGGCCCGTCAAAATCCGGAAATCCCTGCGACAAGTTAATGGCGTTATGCTGCTGCGCCAGCGCACTCATTTGCGTGAAGATCGTGGTGCCAAGGTTGGGAAGTTTGCTCTTCGGAATCAACGGGTTATTGCTCATGGTGTCATGCCTGCGTGTAATACTTATGTTGCTGACACTATAACACGATGTTAGTCTTTGGCAATCAAGACGCTTAGACGTCTAAATCATATCAATATTCCTGACCGACAGAGGGAAAAGGAAAATGACAGACAACCTGCAACTCACGCAACTGGTCGACGCCTGCCGCTGGATTGGCGCAAAAGGCTGGGCTCCCGCGACGGGCGGAAACATGTCGATTCGCCAGGACGACACCTTTTGCTGGCTCAGCGAATCGGGCAAAGACAAAGGCAGCCTGACCATTGACGATTTCCTGCAAGTGAACATCGCCAGCAACCGCGCGCCGTCTGGCCGTAAACCTTCGGCAGAAACCGGGCTACATACGCTGATTTACCGCCTGTTTCCTGAGGCCAACGCGGTGCTGCACGTTCATACCGTCAACGCCACCGTACTCTCGCGCCTGGTGAAAGAGGCAGAGCTGCATCTCATCGGGTTTGAGATGCAAAAATCCCTCGCCGGACAAAGCACGCACCTGGACACGGTGACAATCCCGGTTTTTGATAATGACCAGGATATTGATGCTCTCGCGTCGCGAATTGCCCATTACGCGCAAGAACGCCCCTTTAATTATGGTTTTCTTCTGCGCGGTCATGGCTTAACCTGCTGGGGACGCGATGTGGCAGAAGCCCGCCGTCATCTGGAAGGTTTAGAATTCTTATTTGAATGCGAAATGCGTTTACGACAACTGGAGAAAATATGATTCGCGCGATTGTGACGGATATTGAAGGCACCACCAGCGATATTCGTTTTGTGCACAATGTGTTGTTTCCCTACGCGCGTGAGCGGCTGGCGGCATTTGTCACCGCCCAGCAATACGCCGAGCCGGTGAAATCCATTCTGGACAACTTGCGTGATGAAATCGCTGCGCCGCACGCCACGACGGGTGAGCTGGTCGACGCGTTGTTTTCCTTTATGGACGAAGATCGTAAATCCACGGCATTAAAAGCGTTGCAGGGAATTATCTGGCAGGACGGGTACGTCAACGGCGATTTTACCGGTCAGCTTTATCCGGACGTTTTGCCTGCGCTCGAAAAATGGAAGGCACAAGGCATTGATCTCTATGTTTATTCCTCGGGGTCTGTTGCCGCGCAGAAACTGTTATTTGGCTACAGCGACGAAGGTGATATTACTCATCTGTTCAGCGGCTATTTTGATACCCGCGTCGGCGCCAAGCGCGACGTTCAGTCTTATCAGAACATTGCGGCGCAAATCGGCGTATCACCTTCGCAAATCCTGTTCCTCTCGGATATTCATGAAGAGCTGGACGCGGCTGAACAGGCCGGTTTTCGCACCCTGCAGCTGATTCGCGGCGATGAGGACGGCGCAAGCCATCACCATCAGATCCACCAATTCGACGAGATTAATCCGGAGCAGATCCCTTCATGAGCGCATTGACCATTTATTCGGAAACAGAAACCCGTGAGCCGCTGTGGCACAGCACCGACGCCGCAGACATTGCCGATAAGCTCAACGCACGCGGCGTGCGCTTTGAGCGCTGGGAAGCCGACCGAGACCTGGGTCAGGATCCGGCAGCTGAGACGGTGATCAACGCTTATCAGCACGCCATTGATAAGCTGGTAGCCGAAAAAGGCTATCAAAGCTGGGATGTGATCAGTCTGCGCGCGGACAACCCGCAGAAAGAGGCACTGCGCGCCAAATTTCTTAACGAACACACTCACGGTGAAGACGAAGTGCGCTTCTTCGTGGAAGGTGCCGGACTTTTCTGCCTGCATATCGATGACCAGGTTTATCAGGTGCTGTGCGAGAAAAACGATCTGATTTCTGTTCCTGCGGGCACGCCGCACTGGTTTGATATGGGTTCAGAGCCGAACTTCACCGCGATCCGTATTTTCGATAATCCGGAAGGCTGGATTGCGCAGTTTACCGGGAGTGAGATTGCGCAGGGATATCCGCGTCTGGCGTGATGGTGTGCCGAGGAACAGAGGCAGCCGTCGTGCTGATTTCGCTCACTTTACGTTCCTCATTTCTCTGTCGCCGACAGAGCCCGTGAACACGCCAGGGTGGCGGTTGAGCCCCCCTGGCAATTCTGACTTTTTTACAGAGGCACAATTCCCTCGTCAGTTCGCAACCAGCGCGGTGCAGGGATACAGGATCGCGCCCGGCCCGACAGCCTGAAGATTTTCCTGAACACGCTTCGCAAATACAGATGTAAAGCGATGCAAACTGAAAATGCAGTACACATCTGAAAGCGATGCCCAGATCCGGCTGTAAATCGTTGAGGCGTTGACTGGAGGTAGGGCGAGGCGCAGGGATGCGCCGAGAGGGCGCAGGGATGCGCCGAGAGGGCGCGACTTACAGGGACGTTTCATCGCGCCCGGCCCGTCAGCCGTAAGGAAAAAGCCGAAAGTACCGCGAAGCGGCGATTTTCTTGCCGGAAGCCGGGGTCGCCAGGGTGGTGGCGATTGAGCCACCCTGGCACGTTCACAAGTTCCGGTGGCCGCAGAGAAACAAGGAACATAAAGTGAACGGAATCCCCCTCAGAGCCACATGTTCCCCTCACCCTGCAAAGGCCAAAGCCTCCTTAACACGTTCACGGCTTCCAGTGGCCGCAGAGAAATCAGAAACGTAAAATGAACGGAAACAGCACCAGAGCCGCATGTTCCCCTCACCCTTTCGCCATGGGAGAGAGCGGGAGTGAGCACATCAGACCGCCATGCCGCCAAAAATCCCCTTTTCAACGTCTCCCGGCGTCACCACGCCCGTATCCAGCACCCACCCGCTAATCAGCGCCGCAGGCGTCACGTCAAACGCTGGGTTATACACCTGCGCATTTTCCGGTGCCCACTGCACCGCACCAAAACTGCCCGCCACGCCGGTCACTTCACGGGCATCGCGCTGCTCAATCGGGATGGCATCCCCGTTTGGACAGTTTGGATCCAGCGTCGTCTGCGGGGCGGCCACATAAAAAGGAATGCCGTGGAATTTCGCCAGCACCGCCAGAGAGTAGGTGCCGATTTTGTTTGCCACATCGCCGTTGGCGGCAATCCTGTCCGCGCCGACCCACACCGCATCGACCTGCCCTTTCGCCATCAGGCTGGCGGCCATCGAATCGGTGATCAGCTGATACGGCACGCCCAGCTCGCCCAGCTCCCACGCGGTCAGCCTGCCCCCCTGCAACAGCGGACGCGTCTCATCCACCCAGACATTTGCAATTTTTCCCTGCTGATGCGCAACGGCAATCACCCCCAGCGCCGTCCCCACGCCCGCCGTCGCCAGCCCGCCGGTGTTGCAGTGGGTCAGCAACCGGCTGCCCGGTTTCACCAGCTGGCTTCCCGCCCGCGCAATCGCATCGCAGAGCTGCTTATCCTCCTCAATCAGACGCAGCGCCTCAGCCACCAGTGCCGGAACAAAATCTTCCTGCCATAACGCCTGCTTCATCCGATCGAGATTGTTCATCAGGTTGACCGCCGTCGGGCGCGAGGCGCGCAGCGTGTCCAGCGCCGCCGCCAGCTCGTCGCGGCTGTGACCGTTTTCCGCTAACAGCGCCAGCAGAAGGCTTGCAGAAAGTCCGATCAGCGGTGCGCCGCGTACGCGCAGCGCGTGAATGTGTCCCACCAGAGCTTCAACGGTGGACGCATCCAGCCAGCATTTCTCCTGCGGAAGCGCCTGTTGATCGAGAATAAAGAGCTGATTATCCGCCACCCGCAGGCTGGTCGTCTGTAATGTCTGCATGTCGTTAATTCTCTGTTGCGTTGATGTATCACATTGTGTCAGGATAAAATTCAGATGTATAGACGTCTAAATGTCTTTATTACCAGAACCCATGAGGAACACGCAATGTCGCAATACCGTACCTTTACCGCCCAGGATGCCGTGGAGTATGCAAAGCAGTTCGGCGGCCTCGATAACCCATCATCGCTGGTAGAGGCGCAGGAGATAGGCGACGGCAACCTCAATCTGGTGTTTAAAATTTTCGACGCCCAAGGCGTAAGCCGCATCATCGTTAAGCAGGCGCTGCCTTACGTGCGCTGCGTTGGCGAGTCATGGCCGTTAACCCTGGACCGCGCGCGTCTAGAGGCGCAAACGCTGGTTGAACATTACCAGCACAGCCCGCAGCACACGGTCAAAATCCATCATTACGACCCGGAACTGGCGGTGATGGTGATGGAAGATCTCTCCAGTCATAAAATCTGGCGCGGCGAACTGATTAGCGGCGTGTATTATCCGCAGGCCTCACGTCAGTTGGGTGAATATCTGGCGCATACGCTGTTCCACACCAGCGATTTTTATCTGCATCCGCACGCCAAAAAAGCGCAGGTAGCAAAATACATTAACCCGGAAATGTGCGAAATCACCGAAGACCTGTTCTTCAACGACCCGTATCAGATTCACGAGCGCAATAATTATCCGGCTGAACTGGAAGCTGACGTCGCCGCGCTGCGCAATGACGATCAGCTGAAAATTGCTGTTGCCTCTTTGAAGCACCGTTTCTTCTCACAGGCCGAAGCGCTTCTGCACGGCGATATCCACAGCGGCTCTATTTTTGTTGCCGAGGGCAGCCTAAAAGCGATCGATGCCGAGTTCGGTTATTACGGCCCGATCGGTTTTGATATCGGCACGGCGATCGGCAACCTGCTGCTGAACTTCTGCGGCCTGCCGGGGCATTTGGGGATCCGCGATGCCGCGGCCGCCCGCGAGCAGCGTCTGGCTGACATACAGGAACTGTGGAATACCTTTTCTGAACGCTTCCAGGCGCTGGCGACCGAGAAAACCCGCGATGCGGCGCTGTCTGCGCCGGGTTACGCCTCGCAGTTCCTGAAAAAAGTCTGGACCGATGCGATCGGTTTTTGCGGCACGGAGTTGATTCGCCGCAGCGTGGGGCTGTCGCACGTCGCGGATATCGATACCATCAAAGACGACGCGATGCGCCACGAATGCCTGCGCCACGCCATTACGCTTGGCAGAGCGCTTATCGTGATTGCCGACAGAATTGATAGCGCGGAGGCGCTGGTGGCGAGGGTTCGTCAATATAGCTGATTTTCTCTCTCTGCCGTGGGTTGCGTAATCCCCACAAGTCCACGATTTGCACATTGTACTCCCTGTCCTCTTTGGGGAGAGGGAGGAGCATATGGCTCAGGAGATTATTCCGTTCACTTCCAGTCTCGCGCTTATCTATGATGGCGTAACCGGTGAACGTGCCAGGGTGGCTCACTCGCCACCACCCTGGCGACCCGGGCTCCCGGCAAGAAAATCGCCGCTGCGCGGTGCCTTCGTCTTATTCCTTCCGGCTATCGGGGACGGGCGCTGTAACGTCCCTGTAAATGCGCCCTCGCCGCGCATCCATGCGCGTCGCCCCGGCCTTCAGTCAACGACTCAGCGATTTACAGCCGGACCAGGGAGACGCTTTGATATCGAATTGATGAGAACGTCTCAATCGCTAAAGGAAAAGAGAGCCACCTGTTCCCCCTCACCCCAACCCTCTCCCTAATGGAGAGGGAGAAAGGCAGGGCCGCCTGCGTGCCCTCACCTCTGCCCTATCCCAAATGGTAATGGAGAGAGAGTAAATTACGCGCACACTTACGTTTTAGAGATCCCTCACCCCAAATACTCAATCACCGACAACCCACCGTTATAATCCGTGCTGTAGATAATCCCCTGCGCATCCACAAACACATCGCAAGACTGAATCACCTGCGGGCGGTTCGGGCGCGTATCCATCATTTTCGCGGGCGCGGCCGGCACTAATGCACCGGTTTCCACCGGTCGATACGGATTCGAAATATCGTAGGCGCGAACACCCGCGTTCTGATACGTGGCAAAAATAAGCGTCGAACTGATGAAGCTGCCGGGGCGGTTTTCGTGCAAATTATGCGGCCCGAAGTGGGCCCCTTTCGCCACGTAATCCCGTTCATCCGGCTGCGGGAAGGTAGAAATGCTCACCGGATTCGAGGGCTCGCGAATATCAAACAGCCAGATCAGCTTCTCGCCGTCTTCCTGGTTATCCAGCACCGCTTCGTCCAGCACCACCAGCAAATCGCGATCCGGCAACGGCAGCGCCGTATGCGTACCGCCGCCAAACGGCGGGCTCCAGTTGCGATGGCTGATAAGTTTCGGCTGCGTGCGGTCCTTCACGTCCAGCAGCGTCAACCCGCCGTCGCGCCAACTGCCGTAGGCCGTATCACCGGCAATAATCGCGTGGTGTAGCGCATAGCGTTTACCTTCGGGCCAGTTTGGCTGCTCACCTTCTGCCTGATTCATCCCCGGCAGCCACCAGCGGCCGGCCACTTCCGGTTTGCGCGGATCCGCCAGATCGATTGTCAGGAAAATATAATCGGTAAATCCGTCGATCAGCGCCGAGACATAGGCCCAGCGTCCACCGACGTACCAGATACGGTGGATACCAATCCCATCGAGCGACAGGAAGCTGATTTCGCGTGGCTTATCCGGCGTTGAAATATCAAAAATTCGCAGCCCCGCGCTCCAGCCTTTGTCCTGCACGTCGCTGACGGTTTCACCGACCTGACGGGTGTAATAGACCTTTTCGTCGGCAAAGCGCGCATCGGCAAACAGATCGCGGGCGTTGATCACCAGCAGCAGATCGTCATGCGCCTGCAAATGGACATTCCACGTGCCCGGCGGCGCTGGCACATAGCCCGCCGCTTTGGGATTTTTTGGGTCGCGCACGTCCACAATCGAAAAACCCTGCGACACCATATGACCGATATAGGCAAAACCGCGATGCACCATCAGCTGAACGCCGTCCGGGCGACCCCCCTGATCGCTATGGCCGATCAGCCGCATATTGCGGCTGTATTCAGGGGTGGGTAATGAAGAGTTCATATCACATCCTGTTGATTTTCGCCCTCTCCCACAGGGAGACGAGCGGAGTGAGTCTTTACCCTCTCCCCCGGAAGAAGGTCAGAATGGGTCTTTTCTCTCCCCGTGGGAGAGGTCCGTAGTGAGGGCATCAGACCGCACGAAGTAAAACCTAAACGGCAACGCTGTTGACGTTTTTAGCCTTTCCCCCCTCTCCGCGTAGGAGAGGTCCGTAGTGAGGGCATCAGACCGCACGAGGTAAAACCTTAACGGCAACGCTGTTGACGTTTTTAGCCTTTCCCCCTCTCCGCGTAGGAGAGGGTCGGGATGAGGGCATCAGACCGCACAAGGTAAAACCTAAACGGCAACGCTGTTGACGTTTTTAGCCTTTCCCCCTCTCCCGTGGGAGAGGGACGGGGTGAGGGCATCAGAGCGCACAAGGCAAAACCTTAACGGCAACGCTGTTGACGTTTTTAGCCTTTCCCCCTCTCCCGTGGGAGAGGGTCGGGGTGAGGGCATCAGAGCGCACCGAATAAATCTATTAATGACTTTTCGCTTCCAGCGTCGCAAACCACGGCGCGACGAAATCTTCCGTCTGGCCCCAGCCTGGAATGATTTTGCCAAGAGACGCCACATTCACCGCGCCAGGCTGCGCCGCCAGGAGCGCCTGCGGGATTGCCGCGGCTTTAAAATCATAAGTCGCAGGGGTAGTTTCACCGGCGATTTTATTCGCGATCAGACGCACGTTAGTCGCGCCAATCAGCTTAGGATCGACCGCCACGCTCACTTTCCACGGGCTGCCGGATTCACGCATCAGCTGCAAATCCTGGTTGGAAATATCAATGCTGTAGAGTTTGATTTCGGTACGCCCATTCTCTTTCAGCGCTTTGTACGCGCCCTGGCTGAACGCATCCCAGGTGCCCCAGATCGCATCGATCTGGCCTTTCGGGTATTTCGCCAACACCGCGCCGACTTTGTTCGCCGTATCGCCCTGCACGTCAGAAGAAACGGCGCCGATAGATTCCAGCTCTTTGATACCCGGATACTGTTTTTTTAATTCTTTATACGCCGCCTGACGGCGCTCCATCGGCGGGAAGCCTGCTACCCACAGCTTGATGATATTGGCTTTGCCGTTGAAATCTTTCGCCAGTTGACCGAACGACAGGTTCGTTAACGAGGCATCATCCTGCTGAGTCACGGTCACGCCGGGAATTTCACCGTTAACGGCCGTATCAAATACCGCCACTTTGATCCCCGCATCGACGGCTTTTTTCACCAGCGCGGTGGAATACGGGTCACGGCCCTGAGACAAAATAATGCCATCATATTTCTGGCTGATCGCCTGATTCACAAAGTCCTGAAATTTAGCGTCATCGCCGTTACTCAGAAAAGTGCTGACCTTAAAGCCGAGCTTTTTACCTTCCTGAATTGCCCCGGAGACAAACTGCGTGGTGTTGTCATCGGAACCCAGGTTACGGATCACCGCGATGCGGATCGGGCCTTCATGGTTAGCGATCGCCGCCGGAACCGGCGCAGGTGTTGCCGCGTAACCAGGCAATGAACTCAGTAAACCCAGCGCCACCAAAGAGAGTGCGATTTTTTTCATTCTGTTATCCCGTTGTGTTGTGAAATGTTGTTAGCGTTTTTGTATGTAAGTCAGCGCCAGCGCCGCTGCCAGCACCAGCCCTTTTATAATGTCCATGGCGTAATACGGCACCGAAAGCATCACCAGCCCGTTCGATAAAACGCCGAGGATCACTGCCCCCACCAGCGTGCCCAGCGCATTGGGTTTGCCGGAACCCGCCAGTGAAAAACCGATCCAAGCCGCCGCGACCGCATCCATCAGATAGCCCCCGCCCGCATTCACCTGCGACGAGCCGATGCGCGACGCCAGCAAAATACCGCCAAGCCCCGCCAGCAGCGACGCAATCACGTAGGCCGCCACTTTGTAACGGGTGGTGCGAATACCGGAAAGACGCGCCGCTTCCGGATTGCCACCGATGGCGTACATACGGCGTCCGTGCGTGGTCAGCGATAACCCAAGCTGCGCCAGCAGCGTCACTGCCAGCATGATGATCACAATCGTGGGCACCTGACCCAGCAGACCAAACGCCGCCGGAATGGCCCCTTCCGCCATATCGCCGCTCGGCATAACCATGTTTTCGGTAATCGATCCGCCGTAGCTGTAGGTCATCGCCACGCCCTGAATCACAAACAGGCTGGCAAGGGTCGCCAGCATGTCCGGAATGCGCAGGATCACGATGAGAAAGGCGTTAAACAGCCCGACCAGTGTACAAAGCGCCAGGGTAATCAGAATGGATTCGGTGGTGCCAAATCCGTGCCAGACGAAAAGGGAGATCACCAGCGCATTCGCCAGCGACGCCGTTGACCCGACCGACAGATCAAAGCCACCGACGGTCAGTGAGATTGAGACGCCAATGGCAATCACCGTGACGATGGCGATCGATCGCAAAATATTGATGATGTTAAAGGGATCGAGGAAATTGTCCGATGCGATTCCAAAAATCGCGACCAGCGCGACAACGGTCAGCAACATGCCCCATTTATAGAGAAAATCGAAAAACTGCTGACGGCCCGACGCCGCTGTATTTACTGAAAGGGCCTTGCTCACGACGCCGTACCTCCGGTTGAATAATAAAGTAATGTCTCTTCGCTAGCCTCGGCCCCGGCGATTTCCGCCACGATGCGTCCGTCCCACAGCACGCAGATGCGGTCGCACAGTCCGACCAGTTCGGCGAATTCACCCGAGGCGTAAATCACCCCTTTGCCTTCGCGCGCCAGGCCATCAATAAGCTGGAACAGATCGGTTTTGGCTTTGACGTCTACGCCTTTGGTGGGCTCGTCAAAAATCAGCACGCTGGCCTCATTGCGCAGCCATTTGCCAATCGCTACTTTTTGCTGGTTGCCGCCGGAAAGACGACGCAACACCTGCCCGGGACCACGCGCACTCACGCCGACGCGGGCGATCACTTCCTCTGCCCACCGCCATGCCTGACGATGGCCGAACAGGCTCCAGCGCGAGAAGCTGTTATCGGCGCTCACCGACAAATTCATGCTCACCGGCTCGTCGATAAAAATGCCCTCTTTGCGCCGCTCCTCCGGGACCAGCGCCAGCCCGCGCAGCACGGAATCCGCCGGATCGCGCGGCTTCCAGGGTTGTTGATGTAGTTCACCACGCTCTACGCGGCTTTTGCTCGCGCCAAACAGCGCCTTGCACAATTCGGTTTTTCCCGCGCCCGCCAGCCCGGCGATACCGAGAATTTCACCTTTACGCAGATGCAGCGAGATATCTTTCAGCAGCGCGTCATCGTGCAGCCCTTCCACGCGCAGCAGCGTTTCGTCGCTGTGTTTTGGCCGCGCTGGCGGATAGATATCGCTCAGCTCGTGACCGAGCATTTTTTCGACGATCTCTTCGCCGCTCAAGGTCGCCATCGGACCGGATTCAATTAATTTCCCGTCGCGCAGCACCGTTAAGGTGTCGCAAATCGCTTTCAGTTCGTGGATGCGATGGGAGATAAACACCACGCCGATACCCTGCTGTTGCAGGCGTCTGACCACCGTAAACAGGCGTTCGCTTTCGTGGGCGTCCAGCGGCGCGGTCGGCTCATCAAGGATCAGAAAACGGCAGTGATGCGACAGCGCGCGCGCCAGCAAAATTTGCTGTTTTTCCGCCAGCGAGCAGCTGTCAATCGAGCGACGCACGTTCAGGGAAACGTCGAGCTGCGCCAGCGCCTGCTTTGCCTGCTCGCGGATGGCGCGCCATCGGTAGCGATGCCCCGGCAGTGCCAGGTTATCGAGCATAATATTTTCAGCGATGCTTAATCCGGGGATGAGCGCCACGTCGACTTCCTGCTGCACCAGATGAATGCCCAACCGTTTGGCGTCGAGCGGCTCGCGGATCGCGACCGGCTGATTATTAATGCTGATTTCACCCTCGTAGTGGTCGTGGGTGCCGCACAGCACCGCCATCAGCGTCGATTTGCCAGCGCCGTTTGCACCCGTTAGCGCGTGCACGGTTCCGCCCGTCAGCGTGAAATCCACGCGCGACAGCGCCTGAAACCCGGAAAAGGCCAGGCTGATACCGCGCATCTCAAGGCGACTGGAGACCATCCGCGTAAATCCTTCATTAATATTTTGATTTATGGAATTTTTCACAGGTCGGGTTGACTGGCAATGATAGAAAAGGCATAAGATAAAGCTAAATATTATTAGCCATCCGGATATCCAGACATAACATCAGGTTAGCGCTTCGCAAAAAGGACACCCAAAATGAGCAATACCGATATTCGTGTCGTACCCGGCCCGGCCAACTACTTCTCCCACAGCGGCAGCCTTGCGCGCCTGAACGATTTCTTCACGCCAGAACAACTTTCCCGCGCAGTGTGGATTTACGGCGAACGCGCCATCGAAGGGGCACGCCCTTTTCTGCCAGACAGCTTTAACGCCGATGGCGCAAAACATCTGCTGTTCAAGGGCCACTGCAGCGAGCGCGATGTCACGCATCTGGTGAATGAATCTGGCAGTGACGTCAGCGTCGTGATTGGCGTGGGCGGCGGCGCGGTAATGGATACCGTGAAAGCGGTCGCGCGACGTTTAACGGTGCCCTTCGTCGGTATTCCAACCATTGCCGCCACCTGTGCCGCCTGGACGCCGCTTTCGGTCTGGTATAACGACGCCGGTCAGGCGTTGCAGTTTGAGATCTTCGATGACGCCAATTTCCTGGTGCTGGTTGAGCCGCAAATTATTCTGAACGCCCCGGCGGAATATCTGCTGGCGGGCATCGGCGATACGCTGGCGAAATGGTATGAAGCGGTGGTTCTCGCGCCAAAACCTGAAGAATTGTCGTTAACCGTGCGTCTGGGCATTAACGGGGCGCTGGCGATCCGTGACGTGCTGCTGGAGAGCAGCGAACAGGCGCTGGCGGATCAGGCGCGCGGTGAGCAGACGCAGGCATTTCGCGATGTGGTTGATGCCATTATCGCCGGTGGCGGCATGGTCGGTGGGCTTGGCGAACGCTATACCCGCGTGGCGGCCGCGCATGCGGTCCATAACGGTTTAACCGTGTTGCCGCAGACCGAAAAATTCCTGCACGGCACGAAGGTCGCTTACGGCATTCTGGTGCAAAGTGCCCTGCTTGGTCAGGACGACGTTCTGGCACAACTGATTGCCGCGTATACGCGTTTCAATCTGCCAACCACCCTGCGCGAGCTGGACGTGGACATCAACAACCGCGCCGAACTGGATCGGGTCATCGCCCACACGCTGCGCCCGGTAGAATCCATTCATTACCTGCCGGTTGCGCTGTCACCTGACGTTTTACGCGCCGCATTTGAGAAAGTGGAATCCTTCCGCCAGTAATTCCCCTCCCCCGTTCAGCGCATTGACGGGGGACAAACTCCCTCTATACCTAATGATGAATCTCACCACTCTCGTAAGAGGTCATCATGCAGATCGATTTAACAGGTAAAAAGGCGCTGGTCACCGGCGCCAGCCGTGGGCTGGGGCGCGCCATTGCGTTGTCGCTGGCGCGCGCAGGTGCCGATGTGGTTATCACCTATGAAAAATCCGCCGATAAAGCCCAGGCTGTCGCCAATGAAATCGCCGCGCTTGGACGGCGCAGCGAAGCCATTCAGGCTGACAGCGCAAGCGCTCAGGCTATTCAGCAGGCGGTTAACCAAACGGCGCAAAGCTTGGGCGGGCTAGATATTCTGGTCAACAACGCCGGGATCGCGCGCGGTGGCCCGCTGGAATCCATGTCACTGGACGATATCGACGCGGTGATCAACGTGAATATTCGCGGCGTCGTGATCGCCATTCAGGCCGCCCTTGCGCATCTCAAAGACGGCGGGCGCATCATCAACATTGGCAGCTGTTTGGCCAATCGCGTGGCTCAGCCGGGAATCTCCGTGTATTCAATGAGCAAATCCGCGCTTAATTCCCTGACACGTGGCCTGGCGCGCGACCTGGGGCCACGGGGAATCACCGTCAACCTGGTGCATCCTGGCCCAACGGATAGCGATATGAATCCGGCGGATGGCGAACAGGCCGACTCACAGCGTCAGCTGATTGCTACCGGACATTACGGCACGCCGGAGGATATTGCGGCGGCAGTGACGTTTCTCGCCAGTCCGCAGGCCGGACAGATTTCTGGCACCGGTCTGGATGTGGATGGTGGGTTAAACGCCTGAGAGAAATTTGCGATCGCAATTCCGCCTTTTTGCACGCCTCTGTCGACCGGCAGAGGCGTTTGCGAGCCATCCCGACACCCTGCATTTTGCCGCTTTCCCCCGTCTTTTCTGCGCTCTACAGTACCTGCATAAGAAAATCAGAATTTAACTAATAATCTTATTATTTCCTTATAAAATGCAGGGGCGTACAGTGGAGGTACGGATGAAGATTATCTGGTCAAGAGCTGCAAAAAGAGATTTAGCTAAAATTGAGGTGCGCTCACAATCGAGAATCGAAGAGAAAGTGAACTCGATAACCGATAAAAATGCGCCTCAACCGGATATTAAAAAGCTATCTCTACCGGGCAATTACCACCGGCTTAGAGCGGGTGAATACCGCGTAATCTTTATGTTTCAGGGCGAATCACGAGATGTTTGCTACATCGTGGCAGTCAAGCGAAGAAGCTCAACGACCTATCTTCACGAGGAAAGCGTTCCCTATGGATGTGCAACTGATCGCTGATGCTGATGGAAAACCACAATATGCAGTCATTCCTTATGATGACTATCTTCGCATGCTCCCGCAAGCGGCTGAATATGACGACGAAAATGAGGATGACTGGGAAAGCGTTGATGACGAAAAGGATATCTACGATGACGTTGGATTACCCGCTGACGTTTGCAGCCTCATGACTTCTCAGCAAGTCAGCCTGCAGGCCGCGTGGCGAATTCTGCGCGGATTATCTCAGCAGGAAGTGGCCGACAAACTCGGCATCAGCCAGTCTGCCGTTTCGCAGCTTGAAGCGGTGGATTCTCGCCCGCAGAAGCGCACGCGAGAAAAGCTGGCCGCGATTTACGGCTGCACCCAGGAACAAATTAGTCTGTATCTGCCTAAAGAAGGCTAACAGCACTTCACGCCGCCTTTGGCACCGTAGCGCGCGTCCTGACGATCGCGGAAAAACTCTTCATAGGTCATCGGCGACTGATCGGGATGGGTGACACGCATGTGCTCGACATAGTTGTCGTAGTCCGGCACGCCAATCATCATTTTTGCTGCCTGGCCTAAGTATTTACCTGCTTTGGATAACGTGTCGAACATGCTGTTTCTCTCATTCAATCCCTCTCCCGTAAGGCCGAGGGTTTACTCTGTTCCCTCTCCCCACCGGGGAGAGGGTTAGAGGAGTGATTAGTTAATGCGCCCCTTTTGCCTGGGTCACAATGTCATCCAGATTTTCTGGCATTGGCTCATATGGCGTCTCTTTCGCCGTCGGCTTGTCTTCTTTGAGTGCCGCCAGCGCGGTCTTCAGAGAGTACAACGCCAGCACCACAACCACCACCATAAAGAAGATGGTCAGTCCGGCATCCAGGCGGTTATTGAATACCAGCTGTGAAAGCTGAGACTCAGTGTACTGCGCCGGGATTTTGCCGCTGTCGATCATCGCCTGGAACTTGTTAGCAATTGCCAGGAAACCGACTTTGTTGTCCGGACTAAAGGCTTTTTGCCAGCCAGCAGTCAGCGTACAGATCAACAGCCATGAGGTTGGCAACAGCGCCACCCATGCGTAACGCTGACGTTTCATTTTGAACAGCACGACCGCGCAGAGCATTAGCGCCATGCCTGCCAGCATCTGGTTGGCGATACCGAACAGAGGCCACAGGGTATTGATGCCGCCTAACGGATCGACCACGCCCTGATGCAGGAAGTAGCCCCAGGCCAGGACGCACAGCGCCGTCGCCAGCAGGTTCGCCGGCAATGAATCGGTGCGTTTCAGCCCCGGAGAGATCACCCCCAGCAGATCCTGCAGCATAAAGCGTGCGGCACGTGTACCCGCGTCGACCGCCGTCAGAATAAACAGCGCTTCAAACAGAATGGCAAAGTGATACCAGAACGATACATCCATCAGCCCGCCGAGCGCGCCATGAAGGATATACGCCATCCCCACCGCCAGCGTCGGTGCGCCGCCTGCACGGGAGATAATCGACTGTTCCCCTACCTCATTGGCAATATGCGTTAGCGTTTCCGGTGTAATGGCAAAGCCCCAGCCGCTCACAACCTGCGCCGCAGAAGCGACCACGTCAACGGTGCCAGCAGGTGCCAGAACCGCCATTGGGCTGTTCATCGCAAAGTACACGCCCGGATCGATAATGCAGGCAGAAACCAGCGCCATGATGGCGACGAAAGATTCCATCAGCATGCCGCCGTAACCGATCAGGCACGCCTGGTTTTCATTCGCCAGCATTTTCGGGGTCGTGCCCGATGCAATCAGCGCATGGAAGCCCGATACCGCGCCACAGGCGATGGTGATAAACAGGAACGGGAACATGTTACCGGTCCAGACCGGGCCGGTGCCGTCAATGAATTTGGTCAACGCTGGCATGGTCAGCGTCGGGCGCATGATCAAAATACCAATCGCCAGGCCAACGATAGTCCCGATTTTGAGGAAGGTAGAGAGGTAATCGCGTGGGGCCAGCAGCAGCCAGACCGGCAGAACAGCCGCCACAAAACCGTAACCCACCAGCATCCAGGTCAGCTGTACGCCGGTAAAGTCAAAATATGGCGCCCAGGTTGGGCTCTCCGCCACCCAGCCGCCCGAAATAATCGCGAACACCAGGAAGAACAGGCCAATGATTGACACTTCACCAATGCGCCCCGGACGGATGTAGCGAATGTAGATCCCCATGAACAGCGCCAGTGGAATGGTGAACGCCACGGTGTAGGTTCCCCACGGGCTGTGGGTCAGGGCTTTCACCACGATCATCGCCAGCACCGCCAGGATAATCACCATAATCATAAAAGTAGCGATCAGCGCGATAACCCCAGCGGTTGCGCCCATCTCCTCTTTCACCAGCTCACCGAGCGAACGCCCGTCGCGACGAGTCGAAACGAACAGCACCATAAAGTCCTGCACTGCGCCCGCCAGCACCACACCCGCCAGGATCCAAATCATCCCCGGCAGATACCCCATCTGCGCCGCCAGTACCGGTCCGACTAACGGACCCGCCCCGGCAATCGCCGCAAAGTGGTGGCCAAACAGCACCTTTTTATCCGTTGGAACATAATCCAGGCCGTCGTTATGCCGAACAGCGGGCGTCACGCGAGTACCGTCTACCGCCAGCACTTTGTCGGCGATAAAACGTCCGTAGAAACGATACGCGATCAGATAAATGCAGACGGAAGCCACGACTATCCATAGCGCATTGATCTGTTCACCACGATTGAGGGCGATGTAGCCCAGAGCAAATGCGCCTACAACGGAGAGCATTGCCCAGATGAGGTATTTCCCTGAGTTGTTCATAGTTGTTATCCGTTAGCGAGAAACAGTGAGATGTTACATTTTGTTTCTAGATCACGGCTTGAAATTTAACAACTTTGAAACGCAATAATGCGTGGTCAAACCAGATATTTACTTCACTGTGTTAAGCGGATCACTTTAGCGAGTGCCGGGAAGGAAAATAGCACTGAGTTGATGTTTGCCCCTCACCCCCGGGAGATGGCGAAAAGCAGAGCGCATTTTTGTTTTACGGGAAGAGCAGAACACCACACGAGCGATTCCCTCTCTCCAGGGAATAGGGAGAAAAGCAGAGCACATTTTGTTTTACGGGAAGAGCAGAACACCGCACGAGCGATTCCCTCTCTCCAGGGGAGAGGGAAAAAAGCAGAGCGCTTTTTGTTTTACGGGAAGAGCAGAACACCACACGAGCGATTCCCTCTCTCCTGGGAATAGGGAGAAAAACAGAGCACATTTTGTTTTACGGGAGGAGCAGAACACCGCACGAGCGATTCCCTCTTCCGGTGAGAGAGGAAGAAAAGCGGAGCGCATTTTTGTTTTACGGGAGGAGCAGAACACTGCACAAGCGATTCCCTCTGCCCGTGGGAGAGGGAGAAAGCAGAGTGCATTTTGTTTTACGGGAAGAGCAGAACACCGCACAAGCGATTCCCTCTCCCGTGGGAGAGGGTTAGGGTGAGGGCATCAAACCGCACCCACTACCCCAGCACCATCGTGCTCAACCGACAGGTGCAGCAGCGGCGTCCCTGTTCGTCGAAAATCACGATTTCCCAGCTCTGGTTCTGCCGTCCAAGATGCAGCGGCTGACAAACGCCGCGCACTTTTCCCTGCGATACCGCGCGATGGTGGGTCGCGTTCAGCTCGGTCCCCACCACGTTTTGCCCGTCGCGAGTCATCAGAAAACCGGCCATCGAACCGAGCGTTTCCGCCAGCGCCGCGGATGCCCCGCCGTGCAGCAGGCCAAACGGCTGATGTGTACGCGCATCCACCGGCATTTCGGCTTCCAGGGTGTCGTCGCCGATGCGCGTGTAAACCATGCCCAGATGAGCCACCATCGTGTTCAGGCTGGTGGCGTTAAGTTCTTCAAGCGATAAGTGACGTTTCCAGATCATTACGCCCCCAGCGTTGAGCCGCCATCCACCACGATGTCCTGCAGCGTGATGTGGCTGGCGTGGTCTGAAGCGAGGAACAAAATCGTGCTGGCGATCTCCTGCGGACGCGCAATTTTGCCGAGCGGAATACCCAGCTTAAACTGCTCGCCAAAACCTCGAATGCGCTGCTGTTCGGCATCGTCGCTTACCCAGAGCGTGCGCTGCATGTCGGTATCAGTCGATCCTGGCGAGACGATGTTACACCGCACGCCGCTGCCCGCCAGCTCAAGACCCACGGTCAGTGCCAGGCTTTTCAACGCGGCTTTCGAGGCGCCGTACGCGCTCATCCCGATGCGCGGGGTATGTGCGGCGTCAGAGGCCACGGTGACGATCGCCCCGCCCTGCTGGCGACGGAACTGGCCCATCGTCTGCTGGAACAGGTTAAACGCCCCGCCAACGTTTACCGCAAAGGTCTGCTGCCAGTCGTCCTGCGACAGCCGATCGGTTGCGCCCATGCGCAAAATTCCCGCCGCATTGACCAGCACGTCCAGGCGTTCAATATTTCTCAGTAAGCGCTCGCAAACGTCATTCACCTGCGACGCGTCCGCCACGTTCAGCGTTTCTGTCACAAACGGATAATCGTTGGCCGGGAACGCGAGATCGAAGCCAGTTACCTGCGCGCCGGCCTCGACAAATGCCAGCGCCGAGGCGTAGCCAATGCCTTTACCCGCGCCCGTCACCCAGACGGTTTTACCGGTAAAATCGAATCCAGCCATCACTTCACCTCGCGGGACAGCAGCGCCCACCAGGCATCGAGGGTCGGATTTTTTGCCAGCATCACGAAATCGATATCGCCGTGAACTTTACGCCAGCGGGCAGCCAGCGCCATCATGCGCACGGAGTCGAGACCATAATCAATCAGGTTTTCGTCGTCCATCGGCTCGTCAGATTCGTCCAGCAGCGGCAGAATCACGGCACGTAGCGCCTCTTTGCTGGCGGGTACGGACGGCAGCAGTTCGTCGGTCATCACCACGCGTCCGGTGCGGCCCGCCACATAGTTCAACGACATCAGATGCTCTTCGCGGCTGAAATCGGCCAGCGCGTCGGCGATAAAGAACGGCTTGATATCACGCATAAAGGCGTCGGTGGCGGTCGTCATGCAACCGATGTGCGCGTAAACGCCGGTGATCATCAGCTGATTGCGGCCCGTCTCTTTTAGCATCTGCTCCAGCGGCGAGCGGTGGAACGCGCTGTAGCGCCATTTCACCAGCACGGTGTCGGCTTCGTCGGGCGTCAGTTCCGATACGATACGCTGCTGTTCCGGCGAACGGGTTAGCCCCGGCCCCCACATGTCGTTCAGCAACGCACGGTCTTCGTCACTCTGCTCTTTTGGCTGCGCGGTGTAATAGACCGGAATATTGTGCTTTTTGCAGTAATCGCGAAGTTGCGCGATGTTCGCCACCACTTGCTCCATCATCGGGCAACTTTCGCCCCAGAAGTTGAGGAAATATTCCTGCATGTCGTGGATCAGCAGCGCGGCGCGCTCGGGCTCGAATGCCCAGTTCACTTTATTGTTCGGCAGTTCAGCGGCCGTCGGCAGCGCGTAACCGGTTAATTTTGGAATCGCCATAATCAGTTCCTCAGCCCTGGGCGCGTTCAGCGAGCCACAGGCGCAATTGTTTCTTGTCTACTTTCCCGACCGGCGTCAGCGGCAGCGCATCCACGCTCTCGACCCTGTCCGGCAGCTTGAATTCTGCAATCCCCTGCTCGCGCAGGAAACGACGCACGTCCACCGCGCGCAGGGGCTTTTTTACCACCAGATATGCGCAGCTTTTTTCGCCCAGCAGGCTGTCTTCCATGCTGACCAGCGCCGCGTGGATCACCGATTCGTGACGCAGCAGTAAATTCTCGATCTCTTCCGCTGCGATCTTCTCGCCGCCACGGTTGATCTGATCTTTTTCACGCCCCTGCACGGTGATGTAACCCTGCTCGTCGATGGAGATCAGATCGCCGGAGCAGTAAAAACCGTCGGCATCAAAAGCGCTGGCGTTGTGTTCCGGGCTGTTGAAATAGCCACGGAAGGTGTACGGCCCGCGCGTCATCAAACGCCCGACTTCACCGCGCGGCAGCGGTTGTCCGTTTTCATCTGCCACCCACACTTCGTCATCCGGGCACATTGGACGGCCTTGAGTGTTCATGATGCGCTCCGGGGTGTCGTCGAGCGCGGTGTAGTTCACAAGCCCTTCCGCCATGCCAAAAACCTGCTGCAGCTGACAGCCAATTTCCGCCGGAATGCGCGCCGCAAGCGTGGCAGAAAGCCGTGCTCCGCCCACCTGTAATAGCGTCAGCGACGCCAGTTGAGCGTTACCCGCCCCTTCCGCGATGGCCTGCAACCACAGGCTGACCGCAGGAGGAACCAAAGACGTAACGTTGAGCTGGTGTTTTTCAATCAGCGGGAAGCAAAGCGTGGCGCTCGGATCGTTCGCCAGCGCCACGCACCCACCCGCCATAAATACGCCCAGCGATCCCGGAGAACTCATCGCAAAGTTGTGCGCCGCGGGCAGCGCGTTCAGGTAGCGCGTTTCAGCCGTAATGCCGCACACTTCGTTGCTGCGCAAAATGCTGTAGTAGTAGTCGTTATGCGTGCGCGGGATCAGCTTTGGCGTGCCGGTGCTCCCGCCGGAAAGCTGGAAAAACGCCACTTCATCGGCAGGCGTTGGGCTGGCGATAAAGTTGTCCGCCGGACGCGCAATGGCCGTCTCCAGGGCGTGTTCACCGTTATCGCCGCGCAGCAGCACCACGCGCACGGAGCGGTGTTCATCGACAAACGTATTCAGGAAATCATCGTCCGCAAACAGCGCATGCTGGCGATCGGCAATCACCAGCGCGGGCGCAATTTGAAGTGCGTACGCGTTCAGCTCGCTGCGTTGATGGCTAAAAAGCGCATTCACGGGGGCAACGCCCGCCTGCAGCAGGGCGAAGAAAGTGATGTAAAACTCGGCCACGTTGCCCAGTTGCACCAGCGCCGTTTCGCCGCGCTTAATCCCCTGCGCCTGCAGTGCGGACGCGAGGTTATTCACTGCCTGGTGAAGCTGACGGTAGGTGTACTGCCGCTCGCCGTCGAAAACTGCCGTCGCGTCGCTGTCAGCATGACGCGTCAAAATGTCGGTCAGCGGCACATCTTGCCAGTAGCCTTTTTCACGGTAGCGCCGGGCAAATTCCTCAGGCCAACGGGTAAAGGGAAGCGTCATGATTATTCCTCAGTGCAAACCAAAAACGTTGAGCATGGTGGAGAGTTTGACGCCGGTTTCGCGCCATTCGCCGACGGGTGATGAGGCCGGGACAATGCCCGCACCAGCAAACAGGCGAACCGTGTTTTCATGGAGGCGCGCACAGCGGATCGTTACGACCCATTCTCCGTTGCCTTCGCTGTCGCACCAGCCGACGATCCCGCCAAACAGTTCGCGGTCAAACGGCTCGAGAGAGGCAATAATTTCTTTAGCGGCCTGATGCGGGAAACCGCTCAGCGCAGGCGTCGGGTGCAGCAGACAGGCCAGCGTCAGCGCGTTTTCGTTTTCCCGCGCTTCGCCTTCAATCGGCGTTGCCAGATGCCAGAGCGTAGGCGTGGTGATCAGCTGCGGTGAAGACGGCATTGCCAGCTTATGGCTGCGTTGTTCCAGCACGGTTTTCATCGCCTGCGTCACAAGATCGTGTTCGTGGCGGTCTTTTTCAGAGGCCAGCAGTTTGTTTCCGGCTTCGCGATCCAGCATATCGTCCGGCTGACGACGCGCAGAGCCGGCCAGCGGCAGCGAGCTGAAATGTGCCCCCTCTTTGCGCAGCAGCAGCTCAGGGCTAGCCCCCAGCAGCACACCGCCGTCTTCGAGCGGAACGTGGAAGTTAAAACTTGCCGGGTTTTGCGCGATCAGGCGTTCCAGCAACGCACCGCTGTCGATGTGCCGATCGGTGGCGATATCAATCAGCCGCGAGAGCACCACTTTATTGACCTGCGGCGTCGCAGTGAGGGCGGCGGCGCGGGCGACCATCTCTTCAAATACGGGCTGCGGTGGGATTTCCATGCGGCTTACGACCGTCAACTCCTGCGCGCCGGAATGGTAGCGTGCGGATTTCTGTCGCGCCGGACGCGAAAAGGTTTGCCAGCTTTGCGGAATAAACAGTGACGAGGGTTTGCGGGTATCAAACGGAATGGCACCCACCATAATGGGATGTGAAATCCCGCTGGCTTTAGCGTCATTGAAGGCCTGCGCCAGCTTTTGCTGGAAGGCGCCAGCCGGATCGTCGCCGCCTGCTGCGGACTCCGAAAAACGGGCAAAACAGCCAGATGTGGTGAAACTGCGGTTCGGCGACATAAAGAAAAAGCTGTCTGATTGCAGCGTGGTCGCGGTGTGTTGAACTTCCTCAGCCAATGACGTATCCATATCATCCTCCTAAAATGATAAACGCAGTAAGAATAATTATCATTTATATTTTCGATGGCTAACCTAATAGCAGAGCGCGACGGTGTCAACCGCCGACAGCGCAACTTGTGCGACTATTGCTTGCATCCCTTCGCCGCATTTATGAAAATGAGAAGCATTAACCTCCACAAAAACAGGATGTCGCTTTGTGAAATGCCCTGCTGTTTGTCGTCACGCCCTGCTGCTGGCAGGCCTTTTTGTTTTAGGACTAACCTCAGCCATCGCCGCAGACTGGCCCCGCCAGGTCACCGACAGCCGTGGCGTTCATACCCTGGAAAGCAAGCCGACGCGCATTGTGTCTACCAGCGTCACGCTGACCGGTTCGCTGCTGGCCATTGACGCGCCGGTTGTGGCCAGCGGCGCGACGACGCCGAACAACCGCGTGGCGGATGCGCAAGGATTTATGCGCCAGTGGGGGGATATCGCCAAAAAACGGCAGGTTTCGCGTCTCTATATCGGCGAGCCAAGCGCTGAAGCCGTTGCCGCGCAAATGCCGGATCTGATTCTGATCAGCGCGACCGGCGGAGATTCTGCCATGGCGCTTTACGATCAGCTCTCCACTATCGCGCCGACGCTTGTCATCAATTATGACGACAAAAGCTGGCAGGAACTGCTGACTCAACTCGGCACGCTGACCGGACACGAAAAGCAGGCCGCCGCGCGTATCGCCGAATTTGATCAACAGCTGACGTTGGTGAAGCAGCAGATGAAACTCCCGCCGCAGCCGGTGAATGCGCTTGTCTACACCGCCGCCGCGCACAGCGCGAACCTGTGGACCGCGGAATCGGCGCAGGGCAAATTCCTGCAACAGCTGGGATTCCAGCTGGTTGAGTTGCCTGCTGGGCTGAACACCTCAAAGAGCCAGGGTAAACGCCACGACATTATCCAGTTGGGTGGTGAGAATCTGGCGGCAGGGCTGAATGGACAAGGGCTATTTTTGTTTGCGGGCGACCAGAAAGATGTCGATGCGATCTACGCTAATCCGCTGCTGGCGCATCTGCCTGCGGTGCAAAACAAACGCGTCTGGGCGCTGGGTACGGAGACCTTCCGCCTGGATTATTACAGCGCCATGCTGGTGCTGGAACGTGTAAACGCGTTGTTCAAGTAAATACGAAATATACCCTCTCCTTTTTTGGGTGAGGGCATCGGGCTGAAAAGTAAAAACAAAACGGCAACTGGATTGCCGTTTTAGTCTTTTCTCCCTCTTCCTGTGGGAGAAGGTATCAAGCCGCGCAAGGTAAAAAAAACGGCAACTCAGTTGCCGTTTTAGTGTTGTCTTCCTCTCACCAGGGAGAGGACCGGGGAGAGGGCATCAGGCCGCACTATCCTTCAACACCACTTCCTGACGGAATCGGCGCAGCTCCGCCAGGGTTATCAGCAAAATCACACCGACAATCGCCAGCACAAATCCACTGCTGCTGGCTGATGCCACCGGCGTCATAATCACGCCAAGCCCGCCCAGGATCGCCGCCCCAATCGCATCGCCCGTCACGTTCTGCGCCGTCCATAAACCGTTGATGCGCCCCAGCATCCCTTCCGGCGTTTGCGTCTGAATCAGGGTGTATTGCAGCAACGAACTCACTGCGCTCAGCCAGCCAAACAGCGCCAGGCACACCACGCCCAGCGCCCAAAACGGCATCAGGCTAAAGAAAGCGATGGCGATAAACGAGGCGACGGTTGCAGAGAGCATAATCAGCCCCGGGCGCGCACTGTGTGCCAGATTGCCACTGGTCAGCGCGCCAAATGCCGCACCGAGTGGGATCGCCGCATACAGCAGGCCAATTTGCGAGGCGCTCATTTGCCACTCCATCGCCAGCGCCGGATAGAGCACGCGCACCGCACTCGCCATCGTCAGCAGCCCGCCCAGCAGGGCGATGCCGCCAATCAGCGGATTGCTAAACAGAAAACGAATTGCCGCCATCAACGATTTCAACGGGTGTTCGCGCGGCTGCGGCGGGGGCGGCAAAAGCGGCAAGCGCAGCAGGGTTAACGTGGTGATAAAGGTTCCCGCTGCCGCTAAACCGTAGTTCCACGCCACGTTGCCGGTCGCCAGCAACAGGCCGCCAACCATCGGTGAAATCACCGATCCGAGACGTACGGTGAGCATGGTGATCGCCCCCGCCTGCATCAGATTTTCTCGCCCAACCAGCGCAGGCGTAGCCGCCAGAAGTGCCGTCACGCCCAGCGAGGCGAAGAAGCCGTCCCATAATCCCAGCGCATAAATCGCGATCAGCGACGGCTCCGGCAGCATGGCGTTCAGGCACAGGCCAATAAAGCCAACGCCGCACGTCCCGCGCGCCAGCAGAATCAATTTTTTACGCTCGTGGCGATCCGCCAGCACCCCGCCGACCATTAGCCCAATAAACATCGCGCTGCCCGTTAAGGTCACAGACAAACCAACCAGCCAGCTGGATTGCGTCATGGCCTGGATTTGCACCGGTACGGCAACGCCGAGCAGTCCGAGGGATAAAATGGAGATGAAACGCGCGATAAAAACGGCGCGAAACGCCGGATGCGTCTTGAGAAGGCTGAGATTGAGCAGCCAGGATTTTTGATTCATGACAAGGCCTTGAGATCTATCAATACCCTAAATAATTCAAGTTGCAGGAAGGCGGCGACACAGGAAATCCCCGGAAAATTACTTTGGTAAATGACCGGGGTGAGCGGGGAAAGCCAACGCGCCTGCAGCGTGAAGTATGACGGGTATATCTACCAATTTTATGGTGGCACATGCTAACATAGCCAAATAAGATAGATAACGATAATTACTATCATTATCAAATCATGGACGTTGCTATGTTGTCTTCTCCTCTCGCGGTACGCGCCGTTGCGGTGCCCTTTTTGTTGTTGCTGTTAATTCTTGCTATGGCACTCAGCCTGCTGGTTGGCGCGAAACCGCTGCCTGCATCCGTCATTTTTGACGCGCTTTCCGGAACATGCCAAAGCGCCGACTGTACAATTGTGCTCGACGCACGACTGCCGCGCACGCTCGCCGGATTGCTGGCGGGTGCGGCGCTTGGCCTGGCGGGAGCACTTATGCAAACGCTGACCCGTAATCCGCTGGCCGATCCCGGTATTCTGGGCGTCAACGCGGGGGCCAGTTTTGCGATTGTGCTCGGCGCGTCGCTGTTTGGACTCTCCTCCCCAACCGAACAACTGGTGATGGCATTTTGCGGCGCGCTTGCCGCATCGTTGCTTGTCGCCTTTACCGGCAGTCAGGGTGGCGGCCAGCTAAGCCCGGTACGCCTGACGCTGGCGGGCGTGGCGCTCGGCGCGGTACTTGAAGGGTTATCGAGCGGCATTGCGCTGCTGAATCCCGATGTCTGGGATCAGCTACGCTTCTGGCAAGCCGGATCGCTGGATATCCGTACTCTACAAACCTTACACATTGTCACGATCCCGGTGCTAATCGCCGCCATCGTTGCACTCTTTTTAAGCCGTGCACTCAACAGCCTGAGCCTCGGCAGCGACACCGCCACCGCACTCGGTAGCCGCGTGGCACGTACCCAGTTGATTGGATTATTAACGATCACCGTTTTGTGCGGCAGCGCGACGGCAGTCGTCGGGCCGATTGCGTTTATTGGCCTGATGATGCCGCATATGGCTCGCTGGCTGGTGGGGGCCGATCACCGCTGGTCGCTCCCTGTCACGCTACTGGCGACGCCCGTTCTGCTGCTCTTTGCCGATATTATTGGACGTGTGCTGGTGCCGGGCGAGCTGCGCGTTTCGGTGGTCAGCGCGTTTATTGGCGCGCCGGTGCTGATTTTCCTGGTTCGCCGTAAGCGTGGAGGTGAGCTGTGATAACCCCTTCCCGCCGATTAGTCAGCACGTGCCTGCTGCTGGTACTCGCCAGCCTCATGGCCGCCGTCTGGAGTTTGCGCAGCGGTGCGGTCACGCTCGATTTTATGCAGGTTTTTGACGCCTTCACCGGCAGCGCGCCGCGTAATATCACGATGGTCGTCACCGAATGGCGTTTACCACGCGTGGTGATGGCGACTCTGGTGGGAGCCGCGCTCGGCGTGAGCGGCGCGATTTTCCAGTCGCTGCTGCGCAACCCGCTGGGCAGCCCGGACGTGATGGGCTTCAACACCGGCGCGTGGAGCGGCGTGTTAGTCGCGATGGTGCTGTTTGGTCAGCATCTCACGGCGATTGCCTTTGCGGCGATGGCGGGCGGCGTGCTCACCTCGCTTGTCGTCTGGGCGCTGGCCTGGCGCAACGGAATCGAAACCTTCCGCCTGATCATTATTGGTATTGGCATTCGCGCCATGCTGATGGCCTTCAACACCTGGCTGCTGCTGCGCGCATCGCTTGAAACGTCGCTCTCCGCCGGGCTGTGGAACGCAGGGTCCTTGAACGGCCTGACGTGGGCCAAAACGCTCCCCGCCACACCGATTATCATGCTGATGTTTGTCTGCGCGTGGCTGCTGGTGCGCAGAATGCGCCTGCTGGAAATGGGCGATGATAGCGCCTGCGCGCTGGGCGTGGGCGTTGAACGCTCGCGTCTGACGCTCATGCTGGTCGCTGTCGTCCTTACCGCTGCCGCTACCGCCATTGCGGGGCCTATTTCCTTTATCGCGCTGGTTGCCCCGCACATCGCCCGCCGCATGAGCGGCACGGCGCGCTGGGGCCTCACCCAGTCGGCGCTGTGTGGCGCACTTTTATTGCTGGTCGCGGACCTCTGCGCCCAGCAGCTGTTTATGCCTTATCAACTGCCGGTGGGCGTCGTGACCGTCAGTCTTGGCGGTATCTATCTCATCGTGTTGTTAGTTCAGGAGTCCCGCAAGAAATGACCCAGACAGCGACCCGCTTGCGCGGCGAAAATCTCACCCTTGGTTACGGCAAAAAAACCGTGGCGCATGAGTTAAATGTGGCAATTCCTGACGGCCATTTTACGGCGATTATCGGCCCGAACGGCTGCGGCAAATCCACGCTGCTGCGTACCCTGAGCCGTCTGATGACGCCGCAGCACGGGAGCGTGTATCTCGACGGCGAACAGATTCAGCAGTTTGCCAGTAAAGAGGTGGCGCGGCGCATCGGGCTGCTGGCGCAAAACGCCACGACGCCAGGCGACATCACCGTGCAGGAGTTGGTCGCGCGCGGGCGTTATCCGCATCAGCCGATGTTTACCCGCTGGCGCAAAGAGGATGAAGCGGCGGTGACGGCCGCGATGCGGGCAACGGGCATAACCGATCTCGCTGGGCAAAGCGTCGATACGCTCTCCGGCGGACAGCGACAGCGCGCCTGGATTGCAATGGTACTGGCGCAAGAGACGTCGATCATGCTGCTGGATGAACCGACGACCTGGCTGGATATCAGCCATCAAATTGATCTCCTGGAATTGCTAAGCGATCTCAACCGCACGCAGGGATATACCCTGGCGGCGGTGCTGCATGATTTGAATCAGGCGTGCCGCTACGCCACGCATCTGATTGCATTGCGCGACGGGAAAATCGTGGCGGAAGGCGCGCCGAAAGAGATTGTGACGCCTGAGTTGATCGAGCGGATCTACGGAATGCGCTGCATGATTATCGACGATCCGATTGCCGGTACGCCGCTGGTCGTGCCGATAGGACGGCGTGCGGTCTGATTTCCCCCAATCCTCTTCCCGCAGGGAGAAAACACTAAAACGACAACAGTGTTGCCATTTTACTTTTACCTTGTGCGGTCTGGTGCCCTCACCCCGCCCTCTCCCACGGGGAGAGGGAGAAAACACTCAAAATGGCTACAACGTTGCCATTTTACTTTTACCTTGTGCGGTCTGGTGCACTCACCTCGCCCTCTACCACAGGGAGAGGGAGAAGACACTCAAAATGGCTACAACGTTGCCATTTTACTTTTACCTTGTGCGGTCTGGGGCCCTCACCCCGGCGCTGTCCCATGGGGAGAGGGCGAAAATCACCAGCTATAAGATATAGAACGGTGAACAGTGAACAGTTCCTTATCCCTCGGGAAGAGAGAGAAAGGCCACCTGCGCGCCCGGTTTGTCGGGAAGCGATCTGCCGGACTGAATAGCTGCGCCGAACGGTTCCCTCTCCCGTGAGGGAGAGGGGTAGGGTGAGGGGGAAAAGCTACTCAAAAATATCTTTCAGCGGGGAAAATCTACCCCAAAATCTCTTTCAGCACGGGGCCAATTTGCTCGAACGCCTGCGGCGAAATGATATCGACATGGGCGCAATCCTGATGATAAACCTCCAGCTCATTCACCCACGGCTCCCACGCCTGCTGCGGATCCATCGTGCGCGTACGCTCGGCGACAAACAGCGTCGCTTTCCCTTCGAAGCGTGAACTGCGCGCGGTCGTCAGCAAGCGCACCGCATCCGCGTAGTTGCCTTCAATCGCGTTAAACAGCTCGCTGGATGCCTGCTCCTGCTGCGCCGCAACAAACGCTTCACGCTCGCGCTCGATTTCCGCCAACACTTGTGGATCAAGACCGTTGGCCTCTTTCTCAGCCCAGTTTTGCGTCTCCGGCGGCCAGGTGTCCAACAGCCCCAGGAAGGCCACCTCTTCGTCCTGCTCGCGCAGACGCGCCGCGATACCCTGCGCTAACGTCCCGCCGAGTGAATAGCCGAACAGATAATACGGCCCGTGCGGCTGCTGCGCGCGCAGCGTGTTGAGATGATGCGCGATCACCTCATCCAGCGTCGTACACTGCGCCATCGGTCCTTCCGGACGTGGCGACTGAATGCCGGTAATCGACCAGCGCGGGTTGAGATAGCGCGCCAGCACGCTGAATTGCCACGCAAAACCGGACGCCGGATGGAAGCAGAACAGCGTCGGCCCATCGCTTTGTCGCAGCGGCAAAATCGTCTCAAAGCCCAGACGCTGCGCCTGTTCATCGCTGATTTGCGACGCCAGCAGGGTACTCAACTGATTCACCGTCGATGCCACCATAATCTGCCCCGGTGTCACCTTGCGAGAAAATGCCCGGCTCAGCTGTGCCGCCAGGCGCATCGCCAGCAGCGAGTGACCGCCGAGCGCAAAGAAATCCGCCTCGATGTCATTCACATCGCAGCCCAGAAGATCAGAAAATGCCTGCGCGACGGCGATTTCCGTTGCCGTTTCCGGCACGCGCCCGGAGGCGCTGTGAGTCAGATCCGGCATCGGCAGCGCTTTACGATCCAGCTTGCCGTTGGCCGACAGCGGCAGCTCGCTGATTTGCAACAGCACCACCGGGACCATATGCGCCGGGAGTTGCGCTTTCAATGCGTCCAGCAACGCCTCGCGATCCAGCGGCAAGCCGGATTCGGAGACCACGTATCCCACCAGCTGACGCGCATCGCCGCCGGTGGCCGCCGCCTGATTAAACACACAGGCGTGCGCGACTGCCTGCGCCACGTCAGGCAGCGATAACATCGCCCGGTCGATTTCGCCCAGCTCAATACGCTGGCCACGAATTTTTAGCTGATCGTCGCTTCGGCCCAGATATTCCACCGCGCCATTATCCAGCCAGCGAGCGACGTCTCCGGTGCGGTACATCCGCTCGCCTGGGGCAAACGGATCGGCGATAAAGCGGCTGGCGGTCAGATCCGGGCGTCCCAGATAGCCCTGCGCCAGTTGAATACCTGTGAGATACAGATCGCCCGCCACGCCAAACGGGACCGGTCGCATCAGGCCATCCAGAATGCGCAGGCCGGTATTCCACACCGGGAAACCAATCGGTACGCTGTTGCCCGACACCGCCGCCAGCGCGTCGCCAAACGCCGGATACCAGCTCACGTCCACCGCCGCTTCCGTCGGGCCATACAGGTTATGCAGCGGCGCGTGCGTCAGCTCTTCCCACTCACGGCACAGCGCAGTCGGCAGCGCTTCGCCGCTACAGAACACCTGTTTCAGGCTCGCGCAGCAGTCAGCATTTTCTGGCGTCAATGAGGCGACAAACGCAGCGAGCATCGACGGTACAAAGTGGGTGGTGGTCACGCCATAATGCGCGAAGAACTGCTGCATCGCGAGCGGATCGCGGTGCGCATCTGGCTCGGCCATCACCAGTTTTGCCCCGGCGATAAACGGCCACCAAAATTCCCATACAGAGACGTCAAAGCTGCAGGGTGTTTTCTGCGCCACCACGTCCTGCGCGGTGAGCGGATAGTGGTTTTGCATCCACAGCAGACGGTTGACGATGGCGGTTTGCCCCACCATCACCCCTTTCGGGCGTCCGGTCGAACCGGAAGTAAAGATGATGTACGCGGTCTGCTGCGGCGCACACAGGCCCAGTGGTTCACTGTCCGCAGCAGGCAATAGTGTGTTGTAACTAAACGACGGAATCGGCAGATCGCTAAAACGCGGGAGCTGATCGTCGGTGGTGATCAGAAGCGTTGGCTGCGCGTCTTCCAGCATCATGCGCAGGCGATCGTCCGGATAACCGGTGTCGAGCGGCAGCCAGGCGGCGCCTGCCTCAACAATGCCGTGCAGCGCCAGGGTCAGAAATACCGAGCGCGGCAATGCAACCGCCACGCTGTCGCCCGGCTTCACGCCGCGTTCGCGCAGCGTTGTCGCCAGCGCCACCACCTGCTCGCGCATCTGGCGATAGTTGAGTTCAATGTGGGCATCCGCCAGAGCGGGTGCGTCCGGCGTTTTTTGCGCCTGCTCTGCCACCAGCGCGCTCAGCGTAGTGTGCGGCAGCGCAACGCCCGTATCGTTAACGCGTTCAAGCTGCTGATATTCCTGCGCCGAGACGGTTTCGGCGTCGCCACATTTCAGGCTAGCGTTGGCCGCAAATTGCGCCAGCAGCCTGTCCAGGCGCGTGACGTGTCGCGTCAGCGTTGCCTCGTCGTAGCGCTGTTTGTTCGCCAGAATTTCAATACTCAAACCGCCCTGCTCGTCCGGGAACAGCGCCAGCTCCAGATCGTTGACTGGACCGGTCGCCAGCATGTGCGTTGTCGCCTGCACGCCGTCCAGCTCAAGTTGATAATCAAAGACTTTGACGTTCAATACCGGACCAAACAGAGCTTCATCGCCCGCTGCACGGCCGCTGTCGCGAACAATCTGCTCAGCGTCATAACGCTGGTGGCGACGCATCTTTTTCAGTTGATTCGCCAGGCGTTGCGCCAGCGCCGGCAGCGTTTCGTGCGGATCAATATTCACCGCCATCGGCAGGACGTTTAGCACCGGACCGGTTGCCGTGAGCGCCGCCGATCCCATGCGGCGCATAAAGATAAATCCGGCGGCGTAATCGAGCCGTCCGGTCAGACGTCCCAGCCACAGCGCGACCAGCGCCAGCGCCAGATCGGTGCGCTGAATCTGGCCCGATGCCTGGGCAAGCTGGCTAAACGCGCGGCTATCGGCAGTCAGCTTAAGACGTAAAATATCCGTCGTGGTGGCACGTCCCGGCAGCGGCGCGGCAGAGAGCGACACCGGCGGCGGCAGCTGTTTGCGCTGCTCGGCCCAGAACGCGCCATCACGCGAGTACGCCTCGCTTTCGCGATAACGCTGATATTCGTCCACCACCTCGGAAAACGGCGTAAAGGGTGATTCCGGCGTCGGTTGGCCCCCTGACAGCGCGCGATAAATATTCACGTTCTGGCGGGTAATGGCCGGGAAACTGAAACCATCGACCACTAAATGGTGATAACGCTGATACCAGAACCAGTTGTTTTCGCCCACCTGAATCAGCTGATGAAACGCCAGCGGCTGGCCGCTGTCGACGCGCAGGTTCTGATTAAGATCGGCCTCCATCAGCGCCATCGCTGCCGCGTGCGGCGAGGCGTGATGACGCATATCGACAATTTGCGGCTCAGCGAAAACCATCGACTCATCAACCCACTGCCACACGTCGCCGTTGTCTTCGCTAAAGCGCGTGCGCAGGGTATCGGCCTGCATCATGCCCGCCACTATCGCTTTAGCCAGCAGCGGCGCGTTAATTTCGCCGTTCAGCTCGGTGTAGTGCGCCACGCTCCAGGCGTTTGGCAACGTTGAAAGCTGCTCCGCCATCCAGATCCCCGTCTGGGCCGCCACGAGAGGAAGACGCGCGCTCATGCCTTATCCTCCGCAAAATGAGAGGGCACAAGCGTCTGCCAGTTTTCGGTCAGCCATTGTTCGCAGTCTTGCAGAGATCGTGGCTCGCAGATCACACGCCAGCCAGCGGGCAATGCGCACCCCTGCGGCCACAGACTGTACTCACCGTGGTGATTTTGCAAAATAGCGAATTGCCCCTGTGGATTGTCGAAGGGATTACTGAATTCCATACCAAACTCCTGTCGAGAGAAATCGCCAGCCTGGCGTTAATGAATGAGCGGCTGCCAGAGGGTCATTAGCCCCTGCGTCAGCCCGCCTCGCCAGCAAAGCGCATCATGTCCGCCGTCGACCTGACGCCAGAAAACTGTGTGCTGCGGATGCTGTAGTTGGGCGTAAAGAGCCTGATTGGCGCGGAAAATCACCGGTTCACGACGCCCTGCCTCAAGCACGATACGCAGGCCCGTCGCCGATTTTTCACCTGCTTTGAGTTGTTCGATAAGTTGCCCGTCCTGATCCGCGCCGCGATGCGGCCACCAGTACGATCCCGACTGGCTGAGCACGCAGCCAAACCGCTGCGGCCAGTTGAGTGCGGCATACAGTGACGACAGGCCGCCAAAACTTTGCCCGGCGACCACAGTCCGATCCGCGCGCGCGCTGAAGGGCGTTAACGCCTGTATTTGCGGGAGCAACTCCTCCTGTACCGCCAGCCAGAAATCAGGGTTACAGGGCAGCTCACGGCTGCGGTGCGCGGTGTCGATAACATCAATTAGCACGTACACCGCGGGCGGCAATTGGCCCTCTTGCGTCAGTGCGGCCAGCGGCGACCAAACGGGCATGCTTTCGGCCCAGAACTGACCGTCGAGCAGCACCGCCAGTGGACGTTCTGCCGGGTTTTCATCCCCGGTGGTAAAAATCCACACCCGGCGAGAATTGCCCAGCCGTGGGCTGTGCCAGTCGATACATTCGGGTGGTGAAAACGGTGTATCAGCGTGATTCCAGCCTGGCTGCACGGGCGCGTGCGGCATTTCGAGCGCCGAAACCGGATGCCCGCGGCCACCGCGCCAGCTTTGCGGGTTAAGCGGATCGGAAATCGCGCGTGGCAGCAGTTTGCCCCAGCCTTCGCGCAGCGCCATGCGATCGGGCGCGGCGGCGCTGAAGACCGCTTCGGCAAAATCGTGTTCGTTTTCTGAGGGGATAAAACAGTAACTGCCGCGCCATTCCGGGCTGAAATCACCCTGCCACTGCCAGACGTCGGTATCGGGAATACGTTCGAGGGATTGCGGCTGCGCATTTTGATGATGATCGGTGACGCCAGTGATGTAGATCCACACCCGTTTTATCGCCGATGAACGCGCCGTGCCAGCCGGATCGCGCCACCAAAACGTGACACGATAAAGGTCTTTTTCACGCGTCCATTCAGGACCGTTTTTCGACTGCCACCAGGCTTCACTTCCCGTTGTTATCGTCGTCACCCGCTTAACCTCATGTTTCACAGTATTTTGTTTCAGGACAAATTTTGTTGATAATATTATTGATAACTATTTGCATTTGCAATAGCGTAGTGCCCGCGCTGTGGGAAGCGCGCTCATAAAATAACCATGCCATGCATTGTGTGCGCTCGAGGACAGGGCTGCTTACGCAATATGCGGGTGACAACATGCCGCCTCCTCTCCCATTCGGGAATGGAGCCAAGGGGATGCGGCACTGAAAAGCAGGACGTACAATGAATAAGAAGATTCACTCCCTGGCCTTGCTGGTCAATCTGGGAATTTACGGGGTTGCAGCGCCCGCGATGGCTGATGACGCCACCGCCAGCAGCGCTTCGCACGAAGACACCATGGTGATCACTGCCGCAGAGCAGAATTTACAGGCGCCGGGCGTTTCTAAAATCACTGCCGACGAAATTCGTAAAAATCCGCCGGCGCGCGACGTAGCCGAAATCATCCGCACCATGCCAGGCGTAAACCTGACCGGCAACTCCACCAGCGGCCAGCGCGGCAACAACCGCCAGATTGACATTCGCGGCATGGGACCGGAAAACACCCTGATCCTGATTGACGGCAAACCTGTTACCAGCCGCAATTCCATCCGTCTGGGCTGGCGTGGCGAGCGCGATACCCGCGGCGATACCGGCTGGGTTCCACCTGAAATGGTTGAAAGCATCGAAGTGATTCGCGGCCCGGCGGCAGCCCGTTACGGTAACGGTGCAGCGGGCGGCGTGGTGAACATTATCACCAAAAAATTCGATGACCAGTGGCATGGTTCCTGGAACACCTATCTGAACGCGCCTGAACATAAAGACGAAGGTTCGACAAAACGCACCAACTTCAACCTGAGCGGCCCGCTGGGCGGAGAGTTCAGCTTCCGTCTGTACGGCAATCTGGATAAAACCCAGGCCGACGCATGGGATATCAACCAGGGGCATCAGTCCGAACGTACGGGCATGTATGCCGACACGCTCCCGGCCGGGCGTGAAGGGGTTGAGAACAAAGACGTCAACGGCGTGGTGCGCTGGGACTTCGCTCCGATGCAGTCGCTGGAGTTTGAAGCGGGCTACAGCCGTCAGAATAACCTCTACGCAGGCGACACCCAGAACACCAACAACGATAACAGCAGCAACGGTCTGGTGAAGAAAAACTACGGTAAAGAGACCAACCGTATTTATCGCCAGAACTTTGCTGTCACCTGGAACGGCGGCTGGGATAATGGCGTGACCACCAGCAACTGGGCGCAGTACGAACACACCCGCAACTCACGTCTGGGTGAAGGCCTGGCGGGTGGCCTGGAAGGGTTGTTCAACAGCGATAAGTTTACCGATACCGATCTGTCGGACGTGATGCTGCACAGTGAGGTGAACCTGCCGATCGATTTCCTGGTGAATCAAAATCTGACCCTGGGAACCGAGTGGAATCAGCAGCGCATGAAGGATATGTCCTCCAACGGACAGGCCCAGCAAGGCGGCACGATCCCTGGTATGAGTGACGATCGCAGCCCGTATTCCAGCGCTGAGATCTTCTCCCTGTTCGCTGAGAACAACATGGAGCTGACCGACAGCACCATGCTGACGCCGGCGCTGCGCTTCGATCATCACACAGTTGTGGGCAACAACTGGAGCCCATCCCTGAACCTGTCTCAGGGCCTGGGCGATGACTTCACCCTGAAAATGGGCATTGCGCGTGCGTACAAAGCGCCGAGCCTGTATCAGACCAACCCGAACTATTTGCTCTACAGCAAAGGCCAGGGCTGCTACGCCAGCGGTGACGGCGTCGGTTGCTACATGATGGGCAACGACGATTTGAAAGCCGAGACCAGTATCAACAAAGAGATCGGCCTGGAGTTCAAACGTGACGGCTGGATGGCGGGCGTGACGTGGTTCCGCAACGATTATCGCGATAAAATCGAAGCCGGCTATGCCCCGATTGATCAGACCTCTCTTGGCAAAACCAAAACCGATATTTATCAGTGGGAAAACGTGCCGAAAGCCGTCGTAGAAGGCCTGGAAGGGACGTTGAATGTGCCGGTCACCGAGACGGTGAACTGGACCAACAACATTACCTACATGCTGCAAAGTAAGAACAAAGAGACCGGCGATCGTCTGTCGATCATCCCAGAGTACACGCTGAACTCCACGCTGAGCTGGCAGGTACATCAGGACGTGTCGCTGCAATCGACCTTTACGTGGTACGGCAAGCAGCAGCCGAAGAAATACAACTACAAAGGCAAACCGGTAACAGGTTCTGAAAGTGACGAAGTCAGCCCGTACAGCATTGTGGGCCTGAGCGCGAGCTGGGATGTGACCAAAAACGTTAGCCTGACCGGCGGCGTGGATAACGTCTTCGACAAACGCCAGTGGCGCGCAGGTAATGCGCAGACTACCGGTAACGATAAAACCGGAGCGTATATGTACGGCGCAGGCGCGTACACCTATAACGAGCCGGGTCGAACCTGGTATATGAGCGTGAATACGCACTTCTGATAGACCCGTCATACTTCGCGTTGCAGGTGCGTTGGCTGCGTTCGTTTACCCGAATCACTTACCTGAGTAAGCTCATCGGGATTCATTCACTTGCCGCGTGATTCGGCCTGATGGCCTCACCCCTACGGGGCCAGCGCAAGCGCTGTTCAAAACGCCAATGTCGTTTTGTCCTACAACTCGAATTGTTTAAGGTTTAAACTGTAAGCCCTCTTCCACCGAAGGGGGCTTTTTTCACTAAGGGAAACCATGCGCACGCTTCACACCACTTTTTCCCTTGCCCGCCAAACTATCCACCAAATCACGTTTGAACTCGCTACGTTCAGTGACGCCGATTTGTTGTGGCTGCCGCACCATCAGCAACTGGCTCATGCTGCCCGCAAACGTAAAGCCGAGCATCTCGCCGGACGCATCGCCGCAGCGCATTCGTTGCAGGAATTCAGTGTCCGCGCGATTCCTGGCATAGGCGTCAATGGCGAGCCGCTGTGGCAAACGGGGATCGTCGGCAGTATTACTCATACTGCCGCCTGCGCGCTGGCCGTCGCGTCGAATCACACACAGCAGCTGTTGGGGATTGATTGCGAACAGATCCTGAATGCACTTGAGGCGCAAGAGATCAAAGACGGGATTATCAGCCACGAAGAAGAGACGCTTTTACGTGGCACCTCCCTGCCGTTTGCGCTGGCGCTCACGCTGACATTCAGCGCCAAAGAGAGCGTGTTTAAAGCGCTGTTTCCCAGGGTTAATGTCCTTATGGGTTTTGACAGCGCCCGCATCGCGGCGCTTACAGCCGACAACCTGACGCTGGCGCTGACCCGTCCGCTCGCGGGCTTCAAAGAAGGCACGCCGTTTACACTTCACTGGCTGCGCGATGGCGAGCGGGTGATCACTCTGCTGTCACATTTTCCCGCCGCTTAGCCTTCACGCTGGTCACGACAAAAGTGATGATAAACACCAGCGCAAACAGCACCACGATGGTCGGCGCAGGCGCGCTGTCGAGATAAAATGACAGATATACACCGCTGACGGACACCAGCATGGATATCAGTACCGCCACCAGCAGCGCGACGTGGAAGCGCGTCGTGACCAGCACCGCTATCGCCCCAGGGGCAATCAGTAGCGATATCGACAGAATAATCCCCACCGCTTTTAACGTCGCCACGATGGTGAGCGAGACCATGCACAGCAGGCCATAGTGCAGCCATCGGGTGCGTAAACCGCTCACCTGTGCCTGCTGAAAGTCAAAGCAGAAGAGAAGAAAATCACGCCATTTAAGGCCGATGACCAGCGTAATCAGCGCCGCCACGATACCGCTCTGTGTGATATCCATCGCGTTGATCCCGAGCATATCGCCAAACAGAATATGATCGAGATGCACTTCCGGTTTAACGGCGATATAGAGAATCAACCCTGCGGCGAACATGCCGGAAAACACGATCCCCATGACGGTATCTTGCTTGATACGGCTGTTATCTTTCAGGTATCCCGTGGCGACGGCGCAGAATAATCCCGCCACAAACGCGCCTATCGCCAACGGCAGACCGAGCATCCAGGCAAGCACCACGCCCGGGAACACCGCATGGCTCATGGCATCGCCCATCAGCGCCCAGCCCTTCAGGACCAAAAAGACCGACAGCAGCGCGCACGGCACGGCGACCATCAGTGAAATCAGCATCGCATTGTTCATAAAAGCGAACTGGAAGGGTTCAAGAAGTAGCGCGATCATTCCTTCGCCTCCCGCACCTGGCGCGCCCGACGACGGTTTGCCAGCAGACCGTGCTTAGGCGCAAAGACAAACGCCAGCAGGAACAGCAGCGTCTGCGCAACCACAATAATGCCGCCCGTTGCACCGTCGAGATAATAGCTGGCCCACGCGCCGAGGAAACTGGTGAGACTGCCAATCGCCACCGCAATCATTAGCAGACGCGGAAAACGGTCGGTAAGCAGCCACGCGGTGGCGCCGGGCGTCACCACCAGACAGATCACCAGAAAGGCGCCGACGGTTTGCAGCGCCGCCACGGTGGACACCGCCAGCAGCGTGAAGAACAGGACTTTCAGGCGCTCAGGACGTAAGCCGATGGCGCGAGCGTGATTCTCATCGAAAAACGTCACCATCAGATCCTTCCATTTGAACAGCAGAATCACAATCGAGACCACGCCAATGATCGTGAGCTGCACAATATCTTCCGGGGCGATGGCCAGAATATTCCCCAACACGATGGTTTGAATATTCACGGACGTCGGATTGAGCGACACCATAAAGAGCCCCAGCCCGAAAAAGGAGGAGAAAATCAGCCCAATAATGGCGTCTTCTTTCAGGCGGCTTCGCTGGTTTAGAAACAGCATGCTGGCCGCCGCCAGTCCGCCCGATAAAAATGCCCCTAGCGAGAACGGCAGCCCGAGCATATACGCCCCTGCCACACCCGGCACAATCGAGTGCGAGAGCGCATCACCGATCAGTGACCAGCCCTTGAGCATCAGATAGCAAGAGAGAAACGCGCACAGTCCGCCCACCATCGCCGACACCCACATTGCATTGAGCATGTACTCATAGCCAAAAGGTTCCAGGAGCGCGTTCATAATGGTTCCCGCTTATCCGCAGGCAGATCCGCAGGCAGACGATGCGACACGAAGGGCCGTTCGTCATCGGTAATAATGCGGTCTTCCGAGCCGCTGAGCACCACGTGGCGCAGCACGCCGCTGAAGGCGCGCTCGAGATTCTCCGCCGTAAAGGTGGTTTCCGTCGGGCCACTCGCCAGCACGGTCCCTTTCACCATCACGGTGTAATCACAAAAATCGGTCACTGACCCCAAATTGTGGGTCGAGACCAGCATCGTTTTGCCTTCGTCGCGCAGCTCTCGTAGCAGGCTGATAATTCTGGCTTCGGTTTTGACATCCACGCCGGTAAACGGCTCATCCAGCAGGATAACTTCGCCCTGCTGCGCGATGGCGCGGGCCAGGAAAATACGTTTTTTCTGCCCGCCGGACAGCTCGCCGATTTGTCGATGGCGTAATTCCAGCATATCGACGCGAGCCAGCGCCTCGGTGACCATCAGCCGATCCTTCTCTTTCGGGATGCGCATGAACCCCATGTGGCCGTAACGCCCCATCATCACCACATCTTCAACCAGCACCGGAAACGACCAGTCCACCTCTTCCGACTGAGGGACGTAGGCGACCAGATTCTGTCGCAGCGCCTGCTGGGTGGGCATCCCAAGAATCGCGATATTGCCGCTCGCCGCCCGCACAAATCCCATCACCGCTTTAAACAGCGTGGATTTACCGGAACCATTCACGCCAACAAGTGCCGCAATGGAGCCGCCCGGTACGCTGAACGTCGCGTTTCGTAAGGCAGTGTGACCATTGCGATAGGTCACCGTCACATCGGATACGACAATCCCCTGAGCCTGCATTTTTTACTCCTTCATGCCGTCATGAATGCCCTGTACCAGCGTGCGGGTCGTGACATTCAGCAGATCGAGATAGGTGGGCACCGGGCCATTTTCGGCGCTCAGAGAATCCACGTACAGTACGCCGCCGTAGTGGGTGTCGGTTTCACGCGCCACCTGACGAGCCGGTTTATCCGAAACGGTACTTTCGCTAAACACCGCCGGGATATGATTTTTCTTCACCTGATCGATCACTTTGCGCACCTGCTGCGGCGTGCCCTGCTGATCGGCATTGATCGGCCACAGATAGAGTTCTTTCAGGCCTAAATCCCGCGCGAGATAGGAAAACGCCCCTTCGCTGGTAACCATCCAGCGCTTGTCTTCTGGGATGTCAGCCACCTGCTTGCGCAGCGGCTCAAGCGTCCGGGTGATTTTTTGCTTATAAATTTCGGCGTTACGCTGATAGGTCTGGGCATTTGTCGGATCGTACTTCATCAGCGCATCGCGAATGTTATCGACGTAAATCAGCGCATTATCCGGGGACATCCACGCGTGCGGGTTGGGTTTGCCATTATACGGCCCTTCGCTTATCCCCATTGGCGTGATCCCTTTCGTGACTTCCACTTCTGGCACGCCTTTCAGATGCTGGAAGAAACGCTGGAACCACAGTTCCAGGTTCATGCCATTCGACAAAATCAGCTGTGCATTCTGCGCGCGTTTGATGTCGCCGGGCGTAGGTTGATATTCATGGATTTCTGCACCAGGTTTGGTAATCGAGGTGACTTCCGCGGCGTCTCCCGCGACGTTTTTCGCCATATCAGCAATGACGGTAAACGTGGTGATCACCCTGAATTTTTCAGCCGC